>ODAI012825582.1_pt1 | contig 22682 bp, 13 predicted proteins | sample 1539321 | NCBI WGS metagenome assembly ODAI01 (sample SAMN02144231, study PRJEB22623) | gut metagenome | biome: sheep rumen | host: Ovis aries | place: New Zealand | reverse complement strand
TCTATACAATCTGACGAAAAATCTCACGGCGCATCTTCAGCACAATCTTTGTGCGGTATTGCCTTAACTTTGATTCCCTTAATGTTGATTATTATTATAACACGGCATCCGAAATATGTCAACACGGCAATTCAACGATTTGCAGGTATAAAGCGATAAAGTAAATGTGCATTTTGACCGTTATGCTTTTTCAGGCTTAGTGCAAAGAAAATGACATTTGTCACATCCATAAACTGACAGATGACACTACTCAAACCTCCCCGGCTGTGCTATAATATATTCAACGTCAAAGATAAACGGCGCTGAAAGCGTCAGCACCGGAACACTTCAAACTGCACTACAGGAGGTCATATCATGGAAAATACTGTTGTAAAAATAGAAAATCTCGTTAAACGCTACGGCGAACTCATAGCTCTTGACCACCTCTCCCTTGAGATAAAAGAGGGTGAAATTTTCGGCCTGCTGGGTCCTAACGGTTCCGGCAAGACCACTACCATAAACTGCCTGCTCTCCCTTCTCGCCTATGACAAGGGCAGCATCGAGATATTCGGTGAGAAGATGTCACCGGTAAATTACAATGTCAAACAGAATATCGGAATAATAATGCAGAACGTAGCCGTATTTGATGAGCTCACCGTACAGGAGAACATCGACTACTTCTGCGGACTTTACATTCACAGCAAGGCTGACAGAAAACAGTACGTTGATGAGGCTATAAAGTTCGTGGGACTGGAGGACTTCCGGAAATTCTATCCCAAAAAGCTCTCAGGAGGTCTCCTCCGCAGACTGAATATCGCCTGCGGCATCGCTCACAAGCCTAAGCTGATAATCCTCGACGAGCCTACCGTAGCCGTTGACCCCCAGAGCCGCAACAAGATCCTTGAAGGCATCCAGGAGCTCAATCGTCAGGGTACCACCGTTATCTACACCACACACTATATGGAGGAAGTCGAGCAGATATGTACACGCATAGCTATCATGGACAAAGGCCGTAAAATAGCCGAAGGTACCAAGGATGAGCTGAAGCGCATGATACGCAACACCGAGACAATATCTATCGAGCTGCTTGACCTCTCAGACAGGGTCAAGGATAAATTCGCCGCTCTGCCCCACGTTTGCAGCTGCGACTACGACGGCACTAAGCTGATAATAGGATTCTCAGGGGGCAAGCACAACCTCATGAGGGTAACTGAGCTGCTCCGTGAAGAGGAGCTCCACTCCGGACGTATCTACTCCGAGCGACCCACACTCAACGACGTATTCCTTGAGATAACCGGCAAGGCTCTCAGAGATAAGGAGGACTGAATATGTTTCTGCACAACCTTAAATATGAGCTCATCTCAACGATAAGATTCAAGGACCGGTTATTCTGGATAATACTCTTCCCGATAATACTCGGTGCATTCTTCAAAGCCGCATTCTCCGGCATATACGACAATGTTGAGACCTTCTCCGCTATGCCCGTTGCAGTAGTCGGAGCTGAGAACGACCAGGTCCTCCATTCTATGCTGGACTCAATTGAAAACTCCGACGAGCCTTTGCTTAAAGTCACCTATTCCGATGAGGATGAAGCTCTGGACGCTCTGGTAAGAGAGGACATTTTAGGCATAATCTACGCCGGCGACAAGCTGTCTCTCACTGTGGGCGGCTCCAGCATCGAGACTACTGTACTCAGTTCCTTCGTTGAACAGTACAATGCAAATGCGGCAATAATCACCCAGTGTGCCCAAAACGACCCTTCAAGCATACCTGCGGTCACACAGACCCTCTCCGAGAAGCTCAATTCCTGCCGTGAGATACCTGTCACGGACGGAAACACCGACTACTTCACTCAGTACTTCTACAATCTCATTGCTATGGTAGCACTTTACGGTTCTTTCTGCGGTATCCATATCACTATAAACTCCCAGGCGAATCTCTCACCTCTCGGAGCAAGAAAGTGCTGCTCACCTACACATAAATCAGTCAGTATGCTTGCTGCCCTGGTGGGAAACTGGCTGATACAGTCACTATGCATGATAATAAGCGTGACCTACGTGGTGTTCGTCCTGAGAGTTGACATGAAAGAGCATCTTCCGCTTGTGTACCTTGCGGCAATTCTCGGCGGTATCACCGGCGTTTCCATGGGATTCTTCATCGGCTCTCTCAACAGAGTGAAGCTCCCGCTGAAAAATGCTATATCCATGACATCTTCAATGGTGCTCTGCTTTCTGAGCGGACTCATGATAGGCGATATAAAGGCAACTATCAACGAAAAGGCCCCCTGGTTCAACAAGATAAACCCTGCCGCAGTCATCTCTGACAGTTTCTACTGCCTGAGCATCTACGACAACTACGACAAGTATATCGTAAAACTGGCAACTATGGTCATCATCTCAGCTATTTTCGTAATTCTGGGATTCGCAGTATCAAGGAGGAAGAAGTATGCAAGTCTTTAAGGTTTTCATGAAGGTACTGAAGAGCCGCATGAGTGCTGCTTTCCTGTACATCCTCATTTTCATGATAATAGCTATCCCCCAGGCTAAAAGCAGCACCACTGAAAAGAAGTTCGAGCGAGTGCCTTTAAAAATAGCGGTATTCGACGAGGACAACACTCCCGAAAGCCGGAAGCTGACTGAATTCATCGCTAAGGATAACAAGCTCATCTCTATGAGCAATGACCGTGAGGAGCTCATTGACGCCCTCTACTGGATGCGTCTGGACTACGCCCTCATCATCAACAAGGGCTACTCTGAGAACCTTCTCTCAGACGGCACAAACGAGCTCTTCGGCAGCTATCACGTTCACGACAGCTATTCCGTCAGCTACATGAGCACTGCCCTCGACCAGTACGTCTCATCTGTCAGGGCATACAGTCAGTCCGGTGAGGACCTTGACTCTGCTATCGCTCACACTGAGGATGCCCTCTCACAGGACACCGAGGTACACGTTGCTGAGGCTGGCAAAAACGGAGTAAACGGTCAGAGTTCAACATTCCGTGCCTATTTCAACTACTTCTCCTACATCATCATTTCAGTCATAATCTACACAGTTTGCCCAATAATCCTCACGATGACCCGCAAGGACATCCGCTACCGCACAAACTGCTCCAGCATTCATCCCAATGCATACACTATCCAGCTTTTCGCAGGAAGCACCGTCCTGGTGCTTGGTGTGTGGCTGATACTCATTGTGGCCGGCATCTTTGCAACAGGCGGATTCTACTCCGGCAAACAGTGGCTGGCAGTCCTCAACAGCTTCATATACACTCTGGTATCCACGTCCATTGCACTGCTCATAACCAGCTTTGACCCCAGCGAAAATATACTCAACCTTACCGCTCAGATACTGGGACTTGGCATGAGCTTCCTCTGCGGAGTTTTCGTTCCGCTTTCAATGCTCAGTGACAGTGTGGCATCCGTTTCAAAGTTCCTGCCAGCCTACTGGTACATCCGCTGCAATTCCATGATATGCGGAAACGAGATATATGACTCCGGCAGGCTCGCATCCTTCATGCTCATCCAGATGCTCTTCGCTGTTGTATGCAGCGTTCTGACTATGCTCATCCGCCGTATAAAATTCGGCACCTCCTCTGAGGTCGCCGCATAAGGGATAAATTCAAGGGGAAATTTTAAGGGAGGCGACGTTAGTCGCCTCCCTTGTCTTTATGACATCTCAGAACCGGTATCATCAGTGAAGAATGATATTTGTACTCCGTCGTCAAGGGCGAATAAGTATATCATCGTCCCCTTGCCTACCGGGTCGCTGCTCCACACCGAATAGTCAGGCTCTACACTGTCCGCAGTACCATATATCCTCGTAAGCTGACTGTTCCAGAAGGAATAGCTGTTCACCTTGGAATCAAAGTAGTTTATACCCACAAGTCCCAGACTTGTAAAGCACAGTACCGCATCGCATTTTCTGCCAAGATACGTCACTCTTTCGTACTCCATGATGAGCTCCCAGGGCTGCCCCGGCTCCTCAGTCTTGTACTCATAGAGCTGCGTGTAGGCTGACATCTTTTTCCGCTCCGAGTCAGCACTTCCATAGAACTGAAGTCCATTCAGCAGGAAGTCCTTCTCCCTGTTGACGGTGGTCACGGGAGCTGTGGTCGTTGCAGGCTTCACAGTGGTAACTGACGTTGTAGTTACCGCTCCGGTCCCGCTCCTGGAGGTTGTCCGGCCGGTACCAACGGAAGTTGCAGTTGTATGGACGTCAGTCACCGTCTGCCCCGGCTGGGTCGTCTGTGAACTCTGTTCCTCAGGCATTTCAGGCAAAGGTGAGTCCTCCGGTACTTCAATGTTTTCGTCTGTAATTTCCGGATACTCATCGGGCATACGTATCATCGCCGTGCTCACTATTGGCAGACTCGGCCCGTCCGTGACTACAGGAGCCGTAGTAACAGCCTCAGCGTCGGTATCAGGCTGGACATCCTCATACTCCTCTGGTATCGGAACTACAGGGGTCCTTATCTCAGGTGTGGGTATCTTGGCCTGGCGCTGTTTCTCATAGGACTTATCCGGTGAGTCCGCAGTCGCATAGAACGAGACCTGCACTCCCTCCTGTAGATTAAAGAGGTATACCGCCGTGTTTTTTCCCAGCGGGTCATCGTACCAGGATGCCATGCCTGTTCCGGATTCCGTTGGTGAGCCATAGTGGTCCTCAACAGCCCTCAGCCATGTTCTGTAGGACTGGTTCCGTCCGGTATCATGGTAATTGAATCCGACAAGTCCGCTGTCTGTGAAGCAGAGCGTCAGGTCACAGCTTATGTCAAAAAGGTCAACACCGGAATAGTCCAGCATTCTTTGGGAGACATCGTCCTGCGTCTCTCTCTCCCTGATGAGAGTATACTCGTCAAGCTCAGTTTTAACCGAATCATAGCCGTCAAACCAGCTAAGTCCCATCATTGGTTCAAGATAGACAACGGAGTCTTTTTTCCCGCATCCGGCAAACATCGAAACTGTAAGTGCCGCTGCCGTCATGCATGACAGTACTTTTTTCATGTCAATCCTCCGTCCTTTCTGCACGGACTGTCACTCTGCTCTGGCCGCTGAGGGTACAGGTGAACAGAGTAAGATCCCATTCGTCAGCAGAACCGAACTCCATGTCCTCAACGGCAGTTCCGGGCAGCCGCTCGATGTTTACTACCTCATAGCGGTGGGGACGTCCGGTAACGTCAGTAAAAATTATCTCACTGCCGTTGGTCAGCTCGTCGAGCTTTCCGAAGTGACTGCTGTAATTATGAGCAGCGATTATCATGTCGTCGGTAAAAAGACTTCCCCTGTAGCGGCATGGTGAGACCTTCAGCGAGGGGTAGCTCCATTCGCTCATTACCGGAAGCTCAAGTGACAGGTCTGGGATAGTCAGATAGCCGATATAAGGGTCATCCTCCACCACTATCGTCTCCATTTCCGGGACCGGAGGCTCCTCCGGTTCTTCATATTCTGCAAAAAGGTCATATTCCTCTGCCTCAATTGCTTCTGTAGTCTGCTCCGGAACATACTCCGGTATCTCATTTTTCAGCTCTGTGAGAATGGCCTGTGCCTGTTCTCCGCTTTTTTTATCCTCTATAATATTATGCAAAACAAGGAACAACGCTGCCAGTAACAGCGCTGTTCCCAGTGCAAAACAGCTTATTCTTGCTGCTTTCATTCCTCATCGTCCTTCTTGCCGAGTCTTGCTCCTATGCCAAGCAAAAGCACTCCTCCGCAGGCCATTGGTATCACCGGCCACCAGAGCTGTCCGGTCTGAGGGAGCTTATCCCCCGGTTTTACTGTGGTGACTGTCGTGGTCCCAGGCTTTACTGTTGTGGTCTGAGTTCCTGTAGTGCCGGAGCCGCTGTCGGATATTGTATTGGTGGATGTTGTAGTAGTAGTTGTTGTAGTCGTACCTGTAGAGCCATAAACATCATCATAGGTGTTCACAATAATGAACTGTGTCTCATTGCTGCGGTAGGCAACTGTATAGTTTCCGGGGATGTCCTTTTCGTATACGAACCAAGAGTGTTCTTCCCTGTCCTCCCAGGAGTATGTCCAGTCGTTATCCTCGCTCAGAGTTACCTCTTCATAGAGCTCTTCATCACGGTATATATCTACAATTATCGGTACATTCCTGTTCCAGAGCTGGTCCTCGTCGTTATCCCATATCTTCTTTACGGAATAATCGTTTCCTCCTGCATAGACGTCACGCAGGATTATTTTGGGATAGGCATTCAGAAATGCTGAATCCTCACCGTTCATCTCAAAGAAAAGTGCACTGGGGATATAGGTAAGGTTGCCCTTTTCAAGAATGTCGCCCCATACCAGGTAGAGTCCGTCCTCCAGACCGGAGAATGTGAGAGTTCCGTTTTTATTGGTGACTCCCTCGCTGCGGAATGGTATCTCATCTACTATCGTCTTGAGTTTGAGAGTCTCACCGGCAGCCGCAACTGTCTCAGTGCTCCATTCAAGCATAGGCTTGGACCTGTCTCCCAATGTGGCTCTGTACTCTGCAAACGGCCCCTCAAAGACATAGTCGTTTGCCTCACGGTGACCTACTCTGTATATCTGCCAGTGCATATCAGCGACAACGTCCTCGTCCTTAGCGCACCAGAGAGTCAGCGAACCCTCATTCTCCTCAGCAGATGTTCTGAACATCAGTCCGCCGGCAGCGCACCAGAGTACCATTGCAAATGCACAGCACAGCGCAGCTAAACGGTCACTTATCATTGTCATGTCGAGGCCCCCTTTCACTTGGTAATTTTTTGATAATGTATTTGTCGATGTGGATGTTTTTTCTGCGGCGTCCGGTAATCCGCCAGTAGATGAGCAGCAATGCTGTCAGGATAGCAAATACTATCGGAATGAGCGTCATGCTGTCCACCTGGAGTGCGTCGCCGGAGACCTTTACCTGCTTATCAAGCAGAGAATTTATCCTATGCGCCCTGATGAGCAGCCTATGGGAATTGACTCCATATGGTGTGCAGGTCATAAGGGTCACATAGTCCTTACCCGGTATAATGGAAAGCTCCTCTACGTTATCCGGGAGAATCACCAGTATCTCCTCGACTTCGTACATCATGACTTCGTTGAGGACATTGATAGTAAAGGTGTCCCCTACTACGAGCTGGTCAAGGTCAGTGAAGAGCTTTGCAGAGGGCAGTCCACGGTGGCCGGAGATAACTGCATGAGTGTCTGCTCCGCCAACAGGAAGTGAGCTTCCCTGGATGTGTCCGCTGGCTATCTGGAGTACTCCGTCGCTGGTACCGTGGTAGATAGGCAGTTCCACGTTGATATTGGGTATAGAAACATATCCCATTATACCTGTGCCGGAAATGTTCAGTATATCTTCATATCCGGGTATGGAACCAAAATTAGTGAACGGCGCATGGAGCTTTGCCAGCTTTGCGTTGTAGTCATTAGCCTCGTCAAGGAGCTTTTGAGTTTCGCTGTCGTCCATATTGGCAACGGCTTCCTTGTACTGCGCTATAGCCCTTGTCTGGTGTCGCTGGTTCCACCAGTTTGCAAATGTGGGGTAAAGCATCACGGAGAGCCCCAAAAGGAATAATATGCCGAAAATCGCTGTTATGATAAGGTCTCGCTTTTTCTTCATGACATCTCCTTTTGGATCTCTCCCTGACGGCCTCCGGGTAGTCCCGGAGGCGCTGTATCAGGTATTATTCAGGCTTTCCGCCTGCGCCAGTTAAATTATTCTTCCTCTTCCTTAGTGCGCTTTCTGGATACCAGGTAAATGCCTGCCAGTGCTGCTGTTGCTCCGCCGCCAAGTACGAAGAGTCTTGTACCCATGCCGCCGGTGCTTGGGAGCTTTGTGCCCTTGCTGTTGCCGATAACGCCTGCAAGTCCGCCATTGACACCGAGATTAGCAGTAGCATCCATAAGTGTCATAGCCTCGCCGTCGATTGTACCAGAAAGGCCGGTCAATGCATCCGAAGCTGTGCCAGTCCATGCCTGATTATTAGCTGTTTCTGCTGAGATAACGAGTGTTATATCGTTTTCAAGGAGATTATAGTTCTCAGGTGCCTTTGTCTCCTTCAGGTAGTATGTTCCGTCATCAAGACCGATGACCTTAAAGTTACCGTTTTCATCGGATGTCAGAACAGTAGGTGCTGTTGCTTCTGTTCCATTTGCAGAGGATGTCTTTGTGAAGGATACTACTCCATCAGTTACAGTTAATGTACCCTTGAGCCAGTCAACTATCTTTCCTGCGTTATCAACAACTGCGTACTCTGTATCTGCACCAGTTCCACGATAAAGTACGAATTGTGCATCTTCGAGCTTAGCCTCTGTTGCAGAGTCCTGCTTTGTGATGTCAAGCTCGTATGTGAAAACGATGACCTTATCCTCAGGAGTCTTGTCTGTTGCATCCTTGTCATCATTTGGATTATCAGGTGTACCATTGTCATCTTTAGGAGCATCTTCTGTACCATCATCTGTATCAGGAGTATAGTTAACGTTCGGATTATTTGAATATGTAAGGTCAACTGTATTTTCCTGACCAGGGAGACCTATCTTTGCATCTGTGTTAAGAACAGCGCTGTACTCAAATGTTATCACGTCGGCCGCATTTGGAGCAAACTCCTTGATATTCTCGAAGGAAACGGTTATTTCCTGTCCGCTAACTGTTACTCTCATGTTGGTTTTGCCAGCTTCATTTTCTATTTCTTCTCCATTGACCTTTACAATAATATCTCCTTCCTCCGGAGCGTTGAACTCAGCGCCCAGAGTATCAGTAAACTTGTAGTAGTAGTTATCATAAGCTGCATATGACGTTGCCTCAGGCAGTGTGCCGTATACCTTGAAGGGAACACTGTCGCCTATGCAGTAGTCTGCAACATCATTCCACTTCGCTGTTGTTTCCTGATCGTAAGTGGGCTTGCCATCAACATCCTTAACGTTCTCAAGGACCTTCTTCTCTACAGTAGGCTTATCCTTCTTAGGAGTGATAGATATTGCATCATTACCTCCGGATACTTTTAAAACATATGCTGAAACTGCATCGTTAGTAGGAGTATCGGTTACTGTATAAGCATCCTTTACGATCCAATATCCGGCATCAAGTGTTTCCGCAGCATCGCTAAGTGTCTTTGTACCAGTAGTACCAGTGTACTTTGCGAGTACCTTTGCTAAAGCAACGGCCTCTGCTGAATCATTGCCGATGTTTTCTATTGCCTGTGCTACGCTGGCTGCATCTGTCTTGTTGTCGAGTATATCGCCTATTGTTTTAGCAGATTCTGTGCCCTGAGCCTTAACTGCAACTATGTTTTTAAATGCTGTGTCACTAAGCAGGGCGGTGGAATCAAAGCCCTCTGCCCAGTCTGTAACTGTCAAGCCAAGATCCTCATTGTATGTACCTGCAAATATCGGATATGCTGTGTAAGTATGTGTTGCAGCTTCTGAATCATTAGTTGTGTCAACAGTTACACTTGTTGCACTTGCTGTCATAGAAAACGGAACTGCCATTGTAGCTGTAAGAGCCATTGCTGCGACCATAGCCGCTAATCTTTTAGTATTTTTCATAACATATTCTCCTTCTAAAAAGTTTTAGATGTACTTCGGCTGAGTCCTCACCCAGCCGAAGTATCGGGGTTGTGAGCGTATGATCATCGTATACCGGAAACTCTCCGGCGCCTGCACATAATGTATCCGGCTGCTGACAGGAGAAGTATAGCACCTCCAGTCAGATAGAATATTCTTGTTCCCCGTCCGCCGGCTTCGGGAAGATCAACGGTTGGGAGCTCCGTCGGAGTATTTTTGATAGTTATCAGCGGTGCTTCTCCCGGTTCAGATGCATTGATACTGTAATCAGTTTCAATGTCATCATCTGTAAAGCTGTAGCTTGCTGTAAATCCGGAAACTGCCTGCCCATTGATCTCTATCTCCTCTGCCCAATAATAGCAGCTTAAAACGGAACCGTCATCGTTCACCATATATACCGGAAGTCCGGTAAGAACTTTCTGCCAGCTATTATCAGAGGTCAATGTGATATCCATGTAGTCGTTTTCGTTGAAATCTGCGGATGATGCATTAGCTTTTCCTGCGTTCAACGCTGGTGTCTCCAGCGGCTGAGATGTGTAATTAAGAGCTGCGCCAAGTCTGAGATTCGTTGAGCTGAATCTTGTCATCAGCTTACGGGTCTGCTGTATGCCGGTGGATTGAGTAGTTGAACTGTCGTAGATAAATGTCATTGATATTACTGGAACACTGCCATACTGATTGAACTTGACCTTTGCATTGTTCATTTTCGTATATTTGTCCCACTCTTCAACATCAATTATCTGCTCACTGCCAGTTATGCCTGTATATTGAGCATCCTGATTAGCAGTCCAACCATTACGGGTAAAGTCACCATTCAACACAAATTGCGCATTTCCTTGTTCACCAGCAAAAGTAATTTTTATTTGCTTTGGAATCTTGGAACCTGAATCATTAGCATAGAAATAATTTGATATATCATACCATTTACCTGACTCAAAATCAGTTATTTCCAATACATTTGCATCGGCAGGATCCTTCACCTCAACATTTATCTCCACCGGATTATTGGTATCACCGTTCCTTATTATGCTGATCGTCGTATTGCCCTTCGATTTTCCAGTAACATTGCCTTCACTATCGACACTTGCTATATCCGGATCATCAGATACAAAAGTGAAATTTCCGTATGGAGGCGTTACAGTGATCTTTACCGGCTCATCGCCGATCGTCAAGCTGATATCATCTGCTTCAAAAGCCGGAAGTAGGATATTCAGCGGTACCTCATTAGAAATCACCACTCCGCCGTTATTATATGTGGCTGTGATCATGGTAGCACCGCCGTTTACAACTGTGAGTACACCATTATCATCAATGGTAGCTGCATTTGTATTGCTGCTTCTGAATGTTACATTCTCGTCATCAGCGGACAGTACCTGTTCTGAACCAACTGACGGAGTATACCTCAGAGTCCATGCCGGTGAAATGGTAGGGTCATTTGCATCTGCTGTATATTCCAGCACGTCAGTGCTCAATTCAAGCTCCGGATCCTTCACGATCTCAACATTCACCGTTATTGTCTGACCACTGTCATCTGTAAACGTGATCGTTGCTGTATCTCCGACCTTAGCTGCACCTTCTTCATAGGAAGCAGCATCCTTTGGTTTGAGCTTCCAGATCTTTTTGCCTGCCGAATCCATTGATGCATATACACCATTACCTTCTACTGTCGGGTTTACCCCCTTATTAGATGTAACAGTGATACCGTCTGTATTGCCTATAGGCAACTGGATAGTGCTGCCATTTTCCACGTTCATCTGAAGTATCAAAGGATTCTGCTGGGAGTCTGCCGAATCTGCCACTGTCTCACGATGTACACGTACTGTGATAGTGTCTCCGGAATGGTCCTCATCATCATCCCATATCTTTTTGATATTCAGATCAACTGTTCTGACGGTATTGCGGATGATCACTGTTCCGCTGTCTGCTGCAAGCTGTCCGTTATGTTCGTAGGTCACAGCATTGATATACTTATTGCTGTCACCTGAAAGTGTATAGTATGCTGCGTTATTTTCCAGTAAATGAGTACCTGCCTCCTTCACATAGTAAACAAACTCTACACCCTGTAGGTTAGTTTCCGGAAGCTCCGGGACACTGAGCTGATAGCCGTCAGACTTTTTCAGCGTATAGGTCCCGTATAACACACCGGAGAACTGTGTTGTAATATCCGCATCTTCTCCCGGCATTGAAATGTCAACAGGTGTTGATGTCTCATCCTTCAGCTTCTGGTATAGCTGTATCTGGATAGAATCTGGGAGAGATGCTGCCATCATCTGATCGTAACCCTCTGTTTCCGGATCTGTGATTATAACATTTCCGTTAACGTCCTGCCACAGTTTCGATACTTTCAATTCTGTGGGAAGGCTGTTTGTAACGATAGTTTTATGTCCGGATGATGTTGAAGATCGGTTATAGGAAACTGTATAGTCTTCCGGAACTTCTTTTTCTGCCACGTAATAATAGTAGTTGTTTTCGCCGTCGCTGAATGGCAGGTCATTCCAGGTGTAATTCCATACAGCATTTTCAGATGACTGTTTGCCAAGTGTCACTTCATAGTCTATTACCGAAACGGTCAGCTCTGCTGTGGAATCGTCCTCAAAGGTGACTATTATCGTTCCGCTTGAGATGTTGTTTCCGCTGAGTGCAAGACGTGTTTCACTGTGAGTCTCAGTCACGCCTTCCGGCAGACCCGCTACTGATATGACATTCTTATCGAATGTCACTGTTATCGAGTCTCCCTTTCCGATGAGCTTGACATTTTCGCTTGAACGTATGCTGCTGCCGGTATATGCACCGCTTACAGCACTGCCGCTTGCTATCTGACTGAGCTGTTCATCGGTCAGGTTCGGGTCAGTGGACTGTATAAGCATCATCGTCAGCGTATCTGTGCTGTGATCAAGTCCGCCGTCCTTCCACACCTTCTGAACTATCGCATTTGTCGTATCGGAACTCATATCGGTGTTGATTATCTCCAGAACACCTGTACCGTTCTCTATGACACGGTTTGTCTGAGGTTCAAGGTATCGTCCTTCCATCGAGAGCATCTGCTCACCTGTAAGTTCCTCTCGTACCTCAAAGGTTGAAAAATCAGATAGTGAGTATTCTTTTCCTGTCTCGTCCTGTACTGTAGCCGGCAGGATGTACTGATAATTGTTGCTCTCTGTAAGCTCTGTGACAGGTAAGACTAATTTCACCCTATCAGAATCTTTTATTCCATAGACGGTAAAACCAACGGACATGAAACTGTTTGAACCTGCCTCCTTAGCAGGTGTTACTTCCCTTCCGTCAAGATTGACCCACAGCTTCTTTACAACGATGCCTTCTGAATTATTGATCTTTACAGTCGTTTCATCTACATTTGTTCCGTTTCCGGTATAAACCGGCTTGAACGGACCTTCATGACCGTTGTTCAGATACTGTCCTTTAGCCTCATCGTAGGTATAAAGCACACCTTCCTTGTCCTTGTAGCTGTACTCACGTACAAAGTAGTAGACTGCACCGCCCTTGTAACCTGTTGGCAGGCCGCTCCAGGATGCTGAGTTGGTATCCTGATCTGAATCATAGTTTATCACTCTTACTGGATCGAAATCATCTGCAACATCCATAGTCTCAGATGTAACGAGCTTCATACCGGTACCCTTTTTGTTGTTCGCCCAGTATAATTTAAGTGTTACCTCTGATAATTCAGGTAATTTGTCATCTGAACCGGTGAATGTCTTTTCTGCCTGCACGGTAATATTCTTGCTGTTCTTGATATTTATCCTCTTGCCGGCAGTGATAGAATTGATCTTGCCCCGTGCCTCAGCCGGTGCATTTGCTTCATCAAAACCGTCATAAGCATAGTAGAAAACGAAGCTGGAATTGTCTGTAAGAGTATGATCTGTCCAATTAGGCTGTGTATAGCCTTCGGGAGCTGTTATCTCTACGAACTTGTAGAGTGTGCCCTCCTTCAGGTCAAACTCATGGACATTTTCCTTGTCGTTTGGTGTAGAAGCATCATCCTCATCTGCAAACACAAGCAATGCTGTATTTGCAGGGTACTTGTCATTTGCTTCAAGATAACCGGTATAAGGTGAATCAGGGAATGTGAACTCACGATGATTCTTTTCGTTTGATGTTCCTGCACCTGTAGTGATAGTTTCGATGTTTTTCAGATATACCCATTGCTGTGTTGCTGTATCATACTTTGCAACTGCAAATGAAGCACTCAGATAATCCAGGTTGTCGTTGCCGTATTCGGTCTTGTATATCGTCGGGTATCTCAGTGCATTTACCTTAGCACCTGATGTATTCATCTGGTTGTCATTGTCTGTGGATTCTCCGCTGCCGTTTTCGGATTCAAAAGATGCCTTGTTGTTGAATTTCAGTACATCATCATTTTCAGGATCGCCTGTCGCATTGTTCATCCAGCCGTCAACACGGTAAGAATATACGATGCGAACCGGTGTTTCATCCGGAACAGTCAGATTGAGTACGGCAGGAGCATCTTTGGCGATAGTAGTTGACATGATCTCAAATGCGCTTTGATAGTCATTCAGCTCATAGATATCCGCTTTTGCATCAGGTACCGTCATTGTTACTTCCAATATTCCATTTTCATCAATAGTAAGTGCGTTATGCCCATATTGAACATAGCCTACATCATCAACGGAATACTCGTTTTGCTTCTTAGCAAATAAATTAAGCTGGTTTTCCACAGAGGCTGATTGATACTTCAACTTAAATGTGACCTTATCACCTGGGGAAAGTTCAGTTGTCCTCCAAATCTTTCCGGCTTGATCTTCTTTCGTCCAAGCAGAAGCAGGTAACTGCTCATACACAGTCGTATCATACTCAACTGTATAACCGAGCTGTCCTTTTATGGAATTGCTCTCATCAGCTTCGCCGTCTATCAGCGGGAACATATCCACACTCTCCAGCTCAAAGCTAAGATCTTCAAGCGGTATGGAGATACTGCCATTGTCGGTCTTTCTTGTACCTTCGGCATAATACAGTACATCTGTGATATCAACTGTATCTATACTTGACAGATTCTTGCCGTCCGGGTTGAAGTCGATGCTGTACTTGATAACTCCCTGACCGGCTGTTACTGCTGCTTTTTTGATCGGTTCACTTTCTGGTTCCGGAAGCTCTCCGACTATCTCCAGCTTTGCTTCGTATGGAGCACCGCCGTCCTTGGATACCTTATTGATGATTTTTCCGTTCTCATCAACGCTTTCTGCCAGCTTATCCATTGGTATTGCAGTGTAATACACAAATTTCTGAATAGCACTATTTGAATGCAATTCAAGAGTAAGCTGATCGCCTTCAACGCTGTCAGAACCGATATACCAGTCATTCTTGTACTTATAGAAATCTGTTGGTGATTCACCAAAGTAAACAGACGGATGATACTTTGCGTCCACGTCTTCACCAGAAATGTATACTGCATTTTCCGGCAGAGTATCTACATAAGTTACTGTTATATTAGGCTCCTTATTCATTATGATCGCCCAGCGGAACATATAACACTTTGTAGGTTTACCGTCTATAACTATCGTCTCTATCGGAACTGCACGGCTGTCATTGATATTTGCCTGTACGATGCGGTTTGCATTGCTGTCAACTGCCAGCTTTCCGAAATTAGTTGTTGAGGTATTTGTAAGGCCGAACGTCCTGTCATACTCAGCGTTGACACTTGCGTTATCTATCGTTGAGGTATAGCCTTCGACCGGTTCCTCCTCTATCTTATAATAGTAGCGGATGATCTTGTCATTTTCCTCATCATATCTCCACTTCGGGAAAATTGTGCCCAATGAATATGGATGAGTATTATCGGTATAGCTCGTCTCGAATGTGTGAACACTGTCATCCGGATAAGGTACCCATACAGGTTCGGCAGGCAGCTCACCTTTTGCATCTGCCTCTGCCTGGAATACCTTCACTGAAAAGTTTCTCGGACGATTTCCGAATATATTGCTGTTATCGTTCCAGTTCTTGCTTACAGTCAGCTCGATATTCGGAACATCATTTGGATCCTCACGTTTATATGTCAGACCATTAGTTGTCTTAGGAGTGTCAGGGTCGTTGAATGAGTAGTTATTGGAGAATGTGACCTGCTCACCAAACGCTATCTCTGACGTCTCAGCCGTTGTCTGATAGTCGATATAGATATGATGATAGCTTGCAAGGGTTTGATTGTCCTTGAATATTATCTTGAAGCCAACAGAATTATCGTTTTCTCCTGCTTCCTGAGTAAGGGCACTGTCTGTGTAGAATATTATATCATACATATCCGAAGTCAGGACTTCTGCATTATCATGAGAACTATTCTGTCCTGTTACCGAAACGCCGGATATGCTGCTTATAATACTGCTGCGCTGCTCCGGAGCAATGTAGTGCGGAATATTTCCATCAGCTGCACATACATCATAGAAAGTATCTCCCACAAGGATTCCGCTGTCTTTGACAATTGATACTGACCAGTTGAGTATACGGTCTGTACTGTCCTCGTTTCCGATAGTGCTTTCATATGTTTTACCAAAATAAGTCTTGCTGGCATCGCTGCGCTGCTGGATCTTCTCGCCAACCTCGCCGGAATCGGCATTCATCGTATCATTGGCGTTCTTAGCGGTAGCACGGTTAAAGAGTCCTACCTCCTCGCCACTCTGATACTTAGCCCAATCCTCTGCGGAAAGATAATCCTGAATGGTCGTCTTGTAGTACAGCTTGATAACATTCAGCGGGTTATCCTTATCATAATCAGCATCATCCTCATCAAAAGAGATAGTAATGGTATCGGATTCCGTTGATTTCTTGATAATACTGAAATCATACTTACTTTTGGTTTCGTTCTGGCTGTCGATCAGGAGATTATCTCCATTGAAAACGTTAAATCCAATAGCATCTATCTGTTCCTGAGTCATTCCTGCGAATGCCGCATCAGTTATCTTATACCCGTTTATGCTTTCCTTGATATTGTCTCCACGGAGCGTACTCAGTGTGAACTGCCATTCAAATGTGCCTGTATCTCGGTTAAGGCCATTGAGCTGTTTATACAATGAAAGGTCATGCTTGTACACAACATCTTTTTCGTCGGAAACATCCGGAATGTCATCTCTTCTGGCCTTCGCCTTGTTGGATACACGGTTCACATCCCAAGATACATTGTTTGCGGCAGGTCCCAAGAATACTATCTTTACCTCTGAGGGTACTGAAGAGTTATCAACAAATGTAAGGTCATTTTCGCTGACAGTATACAATGAGCTGTCAACTTTTTTTCCATCTATACCAAATACAGTCACATTATCAGCATCTCCGAAACTGAAATTCTCATCAGTAACTTTGACTTTCTTCAATGTATCGCCTGACTTGTGCTTCACATCTATGGTCCACTGTATCTCATCGTTTGCACCGGAACTTAACTCATAGTCAGGGACACCGGACTTTTTTACTGTCAGTCCGTTTTCAACAGTGACTGTGTCTGATGCCGGAACTGTTATCTCGCCTTTTGTAAGTTCGGCTTCGTTCTTCGTAGTCTCAGCAAGAGCAGTGGATGTACGGTACTTCAGTACTATCTGCTCCGGTCTCTCGCCATCTGCATACTGTTTGAACTTCAGCTCCGTTCCTTCCACATACATACTGCCTTCCGGCTCAACTGTGAAATCCTGAGCGGACCAGTTTATCTGCTCTTCATTCAAAGCATCTGAGAACGAGTATGTACTCATATCAATATAACCGGTAGCTTCTCCTATGGTCACTGTCCAGTCAATGAAGTAGTCATCGCCCTCGTGTGCAGTAGAACCGCTTTTTTGAAGTGTGGGCTTGGAATCATCAAATTTCAAAGTAACTTCAGTCTCACCAAATTCAAACGTCTGGTCTCCGCTCTCACTTTCAGAACGGTCAACATTCGCATTGAAATAGATCGAACCTTTGACTCCATTACTTGAAATAAGATAATTTATATAGTCTGATGTATAATGGAATACGATCAGGCCATCCATATTAATGGAATAGTATCCTGCTATCGTCTGACCACCATTCCAATCGGGATCTGTAAAGCTCAGTGTACTGCCGGAATAGCTGTTTCTGGGCTTTAATGCGGAGTCAAGCTGATAATATGCATAGGGTTTTTCAAGCAAACTTGCCATTTCTTCCTTGTCAAGCTCGTAGCTGAACTCGATCCTTATAGCAGCGGGATTTGCTGCTCCTGCATCTATAACGACGCTTTCGCCTTCTATAGCTATCTCCTGCTGCTGGCCGATAGTAAACGAGCCGCTGACATAATCCTTATAATCTGTAAAGCCTTCTATCGAGCCTTCATAAGGGCCGTCAAAATAATCCAAGCCGTCATTAAGGTCATTGCTTGTGATCGCCTTGGCAGGTTTTGCCAGATCAAGCGGAACGAAGAATGCACAGAGCATACTCATAACTATCGTTATAGCTGTGAATCTGTGATACCACTTCCGCTCATTCATTTTATTGTTGATACGAACATCTGATTTCATCTACCCGGCACTCTCCTTTCATTGTGATTTGCCCTCCTTGTGTTTTCCCGGTTTAAACAAAACCGAACTCTTTCATAGGCAGCAGCCGCATCAGAACGACTCCCACGACATTCTCCTCTGCGATGCATCCGACTGAAGTTGAGCGGCTGTCAATGCTGACCGCTCTGTGGTCTCCCATGACGAAAAGCCGGTTTTCCGGTACCTTATAGGGCATCCGGATGTCGCATTCACCGAGGGCCTTTTCGCTGATATAGGGCTCGTCGAGCACAACATCATTGACTGTGACCGTACCGTCCTCAGATATCTGGATGACGTCGCCCGGCAGGCCAATCACACGTTTCAGGAGCACCTTATTATTATAGTGGAAAGCCACGATATCCCCCTGTTCGTAGTGAGAGGACCTGACACACAGGACTACTTCATCATTAGCGAGTGTTGGTGACATACTTGAACCTGTGACTCTGAACACAGGCAGCAGCACCGAGGTTATGATGATCGCTGCCGCAGCCACTACGATGAGGGCTCCGACTGTGCTTCTTATATTGCGGCGGAATGACTGTTTTCGTCTCAGTCTTTTCAGCTCTGAACCGAGCTGTTCTGACGAAGGCACATCCATTATCTTTTTTTCATCAGACATTTTCCTGAGCCTCCGGTGTTTCCTTTGCTCCTTCCGGTGTCTGCTGACCGCCGGCATTGTCCTGCCTATGCAGTCTTATTGCATCTCCGACAAGAGCATAGAGCTGATCCTTGAGTTTCTGGTTCTCCTCAGTGAGCTCCTCGTTTTCCTTTTTCAGATAATAGAGTATCTCGATAAGATCCGCCCTTTTAAGTTTTCTGAGTTCCTTATCAGTCATGTTTCCTCCTTAGCTATATGATCAGCATATCCTTTTCATATGGTAATTATATCAATAAATGTTAAGAAAATCAAGAAAAATCTATTATTGTTCACAATTTGTACGCAATTCTTGGAAACTCAGACAAAACAAAAATGTACAATTTGTACATATTAACGACAAAAACAAGTCCGAGTTCAGCATTGATATATACAAGGTGTATATTCGTATAAAAAATTATGACCAACGGTCGCCGGCATATTGAAATTTTTTTCTGCATTATTCGTCTTTTATAATGAAGATATTCACTTGAATTTCAGAATTATATATGCTATAATACTTATGTTGCCCGAAAGGAGAACCTGTATCAATGAAATTACGCAAAGGACGGGCTATAGGCGCCCTCTTCCTTATTATAATGATACCGCTGGTATTATTCATTGCCTGTACCTCTCACAGCAAGAACAAAAACAGCAGCAAAGTCAAAACGACTGCCGCAGAGGTCAAGAATCTCACTACCTCAGTGACCGCCCCTCAGACTGCCGAAGTGACCACTACTATCACAACTATTGCACATATAAGCTCCCCCTCATGTCACGGAGCTGCGGTATATTCCCCTGATTCCGGTCAGATCATCTACAGTGACAATATTGACAAACGAACAGCCCCCGCAAGTCTTACAAAGCTGCTGACAGCCTCCGTTGCACTGAAATATCTGAAGACCACCGACGTTTTCACCGTAGGCAGTGAACAGTGGCTCGTTGAACCCTATTCCAGCCTGTGCTACCTTGAACCCGGCAACGTCCTAACGCTGAAGGACCTTCTCACCGGTATGCTCATGTCCTCCGGAAATGATGCCGCCTATACTATTGCAGTATCCACTGCAAGAAAGCTCCACCCGGAAAAGGAACTTACCGATACAGAGGCCGTTGACATTTTCTGCGGACTTATGAACGACTTTGCTGCGGAGCTTGGCATGAAAAACAGCCACTTCGTAAACCCCGACGGCTGGGACGATGACGATGAATACACGACAATATCAGACCTGCTGAAGCTGGCCGGATATGCCATGACAGTCCCGGAAATAGAGGAGATAGAGGGCACCTTCCAGAAAAGCGTTGACATCATCTCAGGTGAACACTTTGACTGGACCAACTCCAACCTGCTCCTTGACCCTTACAGTGATTATTACTGCAAGGAAGCCTTCGGCATGAAGACCGGCACCACTCTGAATGCCGGTCACAATCTGATAGCCGCCTTCCGCAGGAACGGCAAGACTTACATAACTGTAGTCGTCGGCTGCGAGTACGACGAGGATCGTTACGAGCTTACACTCAAACTCTTTGACAAGTGCAGATAAAAAATGAGGTACCGCTTTCGGAGCGATACCTCTTTTTTGTTATTATATACCGCAATTTCTGGTCATCTCACCGCAATAATTGATGAGAGCCCTTCAACGGTCAGTCTGCCTGTATAAGTCTTGCCGGTAAAAATATCCCGGTATTCCCTGTCAAGGATGAGCTCAGCCGGAGAATCGCCAAAGTTCTGGATAAAGACTATCCTCTCACTGCCGTTTTCTCTCCAGGTAATGCTGACTCCCTCCGGGACCTTGCAGTTCATTGCTCTTTCAAGGCCAAGCTCATCGGCAAGTTCACCGAAAAAGCAGTCAAGGAAGTCAGTATCAGGTGTGGAGCATATGCGATATGCCCTGCCATTTCCAAAGCTGTTGACTGTCAGTGCCGGAGAGCCCTTGTAGAAGTCAGAATCATACACAGCAAGGGTCTCACAGGTCACTGGCCGGACTATCTCACATATCTCACTGAGCCTGTAGGACTGACCGTTCCACCGTGTACTGATGTACTCTCCGGTGTAAAGGCTGTCTGTCTCTTCCACCCAGAGTCCGAGGACGTCTGAGAGCTTCTCCTCCGATGCCTCCCCAAGGAAGCAAAGGTCAGTGTCGTTGACTACTCCCGTGAAGGCTGTGGTCACAAGGACTCCTCCCCCGGCTGTAAAGCTCCGGAGTTTTTCCTGTATCCCGCCTCTGAACATATAGAGCATGGGTGCTATGACAAGCCTGTACTTCTCAAAGGAGCTGTCGCAGTCAACTATGTCTGTATTAATGCCGTTTTTCCAGAAGTAGTCATAGCATTTCTGAATGATGCCGAAATAGTCAAGTCCCTCGTTTCTGGGACCCTGGCACTTGTCCAGTGCCCACTTTGTCTCCGTGTCAAAGATGATAGCAACTTCTGCAGGACTTGCACTGCCATACACCTTGTCTGACAGCTTTTTCAGCATCCTCCCTACCTCGGACACCTCCCGGAATACACGTGTATTCTCTGTGCCGGCATGGGATATTACCGCAGAATGAAACTTCTCCGCACTTCCACGGCTCTGCCTTATCTGGAAATACATTGCAGAGTCTGCACCATGTGCAAGTGCATTCACAATTGAAAGCTCATGCATCCCCGGCTTTTTCAGCTTGCTTATACTGCGCCAGTTGGTAGTACTTGGCGTACACTCCATGAGCAGGAATGACCTCTGTTTTATGGACCTCATCATGTCATGAGAAAGGCTCTCATTCCTTGCTATCTCTGCATTTTTCCCCGGCAGATGCCACTCCGGGTAGCTGTCCCAGGAAACGACATCCAGCTCCCTGCCCAGCTTGAAGTAGTCCACTCCATAGGCATATATGCCCATAAGATTGGCAGTTGCAGGCAGTTCCGGAACAATCGCCTTTACAGCACTTATCTCAGCCTTCATGAAGTCAATTGTCTGGTCAGTCACAAAACGTTTCCAGTCAAGGTCAAGGCCATGGACCGCAGTCTCTCCTATCCATGTGGGGCTGTGTATCTGTTCCCAGCTCGTGTAGGTATGCGCCCAGAAATGTGTCCACCAGGCATGATTAAGAGCGTCCAGAGTCTTGTACTTCTCCTTCAGCCACCTTCTGAACTCCTGCTGACAGAGTTCACAGTGGCATTCACCGCCGAATTCATTGGAGATGTGCCAGAGTATCACAGCAGGGTGATGTCCGTAGCGCTCTGCCAGCTTGGTATCTATGAGCCGTACCCTTTCACGATAGGCCGGAGAAGTGTAGCAGTGATTATGCCGGTGTCCGTAGATATTACGCTGACCTGTCTCCCCTACCCGCAGCACCTCCGGGAACTCATCTGCCAGCCAGTGAGGCCGTGAACCTGAGGGAGTTGCCAGTATCACATGGATATCGTTTTTATAGAGCTTGTCAATTATGCCGTCAAGCCACTCAAAGTTGAAATGGTCCTTCTCCGGTTCCAGGTCAGCCCAGGAGAATATCCCAAGGCTCACGCAGTTGATACCGGCAAGCGTCATGAGTCTTATATCCTCGTCAAGTACGTCAGGATAGCTGAGCCACTGCTCAGGATTGTAGTCGCCGCCGTGTAAAATGTGAGGGTATTTCGGCGTCGCAGGTGCATGAGGGTGCATATTTGTGTCCTCCTTTTTGCTATATCATATGGGTGAAGCGATGTGATGTGCCCAATAATTGCCTTATGTGCAGGGAGCAAATCTCTGATTTGCGTATCTGCAAGGGCTTTTTGATAATAAATAATGAATGTTTTTGCATTCATTATATCATATCTGAGTCTATTTTACAAGAGCTCTGTTCAGCTCTTCAATTTGTTATCTTATTTATTTTTCAGAGTTTCTATTGATTTTTGTCTTATCCTGTGTTATAATATTATAGTACTTTTTACGCAGTGGTATCGAAGTGGTCATAACGGACATGACTCGAAATCATGATGCCCCTTGAGGGACGTGGGTTCGAATCCCACCCACTGCGCCAGCGCGGAGCCCGCGCAGCCAATTTCGCGTCTCAGTTT
>ODAI012121744.1_pt1 | contig 22683 bp, 22 predicted proteins | sample 1539321 | NCBI WGS metagenome assembly ODAI01 (sample SAMN02144231, study PRJEB22623) | gut metagenome | biome: sheep rumen | host: Ovis aries | place: New Zealand | reverse complement strand
GCATGACTCCTCTATTGTATTAATATGTTAGATAGACCTTGAATCCTTACAAGAGTATTACCAATAATGTTTGTTGTTTGTATGTATATTCCTTGGATTATTGTTCAAGTAAGTATTGCTAAAAAGTTTTGAAAAAGTACATGGTTTTGAATCTGATTATGAGTTCTTCCAACAATATTCTATCCTTATCTAGCATTTATAGATCAAAATACGTTTAAAAAAGATTAAGAAAAAAGAAAAAACTCCATGTGCATCCACTGGAGTTTTCTTAATCTTCTCTATATTCTAAAGACTGAAGTAAGAGGTAAATGTCGTAAAGTGCGTTTTTTGTTTTTGTTTTTGGTCTTTTTTTTAAGAAATATAGATTTAATGAAGATCATATCGCTAGTAATTCATAGCGACAATTAAGTATATTCAGTAATTGTAAAAAATGCAAATGTTTGAAAAGAAAAAATATATAAAATAACAAATTATTAAAAATTTTTGATGATGTTTTACAATTATGAGTTATACTACTTATCACCGAGTAAATTATCTATTGCAAAACCAATATATAATTCTATATTACAGGAAATTTATTTAAAAAATTTAAACAATGATTAAAAAGATTAATTCTGAAACTGAAAGAAAAATTAAACAAGCAGCAAAAGAAATTTTCCTTTCAAAATGATTAAGCTGAGCAAGAACCAGAGAAATAACAGAGAAAGCCTGAGTAAACTTAGCGTTACTTAATTACTATTTTTGATGAAAAGACGAGCTTTATAATGTTATTATGATTGAGATTCTTGAGGATTTCAAAGGAACTATACTTAAGATGCTAAATAATCAGGAGACAAGTTTTGAAGAAAAATTAGAAAGTTTCGCAAATAGCTATTATGAATCAATTGTTGCAAACCCAAGAGTATTTCCTTTTATATTAAACATTTTAGAGCAAGATATTAATTCAGTTAGAAGCAAGACGATTACAAAAGAAGAATCAGTTCTTCATTCGTATTTTGCAAAACAATATATTGAAACGACAGGTAAAAACATCGATGATTTTAAAGAATTTTTTATAAATTTCCTTTGATTAATAGCTTTCCCTATAATATGAGCTCCGTTGTTTACTTCTTTATTTGATTTCAGCGAAAAACAATATCATGATTTTCTTTTAAGAAGAAAAAGTCTTATCAAAAAAATCATACCACAGATTTATTAAAAAAACCATATATTTTATTAATACATGGTCTTTATAAATTCAGAATTAAACTTTTCAATTCATTATTTACTAGGAATTGGTCAATAAGTATCATTCTTTAATTTTCATCTATATATTTTATCCTTTGTTTCTTCTCAAATATAGATTCATTCCATATTTCTTCACTTTTTAGATCAAATTACAATTGCCTGAGGAATTTCTGCACTATCATATTGAGTAACATGAAGAAACAATCAATTATAATTGTATACAGATGACTGTTGCGTCATAAAAGCCATATCTTTATAGTATAATTTCTTACCTCAAAGAAGTTGATATGTTCATTTAGCATCTTTCTTTGTAGCTTTTCGAGCTTTAGCTTCATTTTTTAATAATGCGTAGAAATCTTTAATTTCTTTATCAGATAAATTTTTTAAATCACTTTCAGTAAATTCAGGATTGTTATTTACTTTTTCTTTTCACTTTGGAACTCTTAAATAAACAATTTCTCATGCTTTGAATGATTTTTTATCTATAGGTTTTCCATAATCATCAGCAAATTGAGTTCATTCTTTCCATTCTCCGATTTGTGCAATATATTTATCCTTAATTCAACCTCTAGTACCTCAAAGAGACAATTTATAGGCATAAACATCATATTTCTTATCATTACTCTCCCTTAAATAAGTTACTTTTCATGGCTTTAATACTTCATTTTGAAGTTCTCTCGATTCTCTTTTAAAGTCAAATTCTTCATTATTTAACGCTTCAATACTCATTATTATTTTATAGTAAATAAAGATATATACTATATTATAACTAATTTTAAAATTTTTATCAAATTTTGAAATTTTTATTAGTTATTGAAATTAGTATTAAATTATTAAATATATAAACACTTTATTAAGTTTCATTAACATATGAAAATATGGATATTAGATGATTTGCATTGAGGGGAGATTTATAATGTTCTAAAAGATAGATTTTCAAAAGCTTCTTATCCTATTAAAAAAGATGTTAAAGATCCCCTCCCCTTCTTAAAGGAAATGAAAGACTGAGATATTGTTCTTCTAGATAACTATTTTGATTGATGGGAATGACCGCTTTGAGATAGTTTTTTGAAGGAATATTTAAGTTGTTGACTGCAATGTAAAATAATTGCTATTTCTGATTTTTGAGAAAAACTTACAGAAATGTTTAGTAATTGGAAAGAAGCAAACGATAAATGATGTATTTTTTGATGGATTAAAAGTAAAAAGTGAGAAGATATCGCTGATTTTATAGAAAAATTTCAAAAAAACCTATTAGAATAACTAATAGGTCTCTTGCAAAAGATATTCCAAATACTCTACAGCTTCACGATACTCACATTGAAGTTCTAGCATTGCATAACCACTCAAATCTATAATGGTTATATCCACAGGACTCAATGAGATTATTATGGCGTTCAATGACTTATACCTTTTAATAGTTGATTCATCAAATCCAATAAGGTAAAAGCTTTGAACAGATTTCCAATCATTACCGTGAACCATTTCTCGGAATGGAGTATTGTTTTTCGGAAGTAGAACTACCAATATCTGATTATGATACCTATATTGAGGCATAACATAATCAATGTTTTTAGCCACATGGAATGAGTCAACTTCAAAAAGCATAATTTTAATTTGTTTAGTTAGTATTTTGTTTTATTCGTTTTTTTAACGATTCACCTTGTAAAAACAAGTAACTTATTTATAGTTATTCGAAATATTTAAATCAATAGTTTATTATGAGTTGAGTATTATATCGAATTTTAGTAATAGCTTGAATTTTAGCGCTTATTTTTATTATATATATTCAGCATCCATTATTCTGAGCTTCTCCAAAATGAAAGAGATTAGAACTCATTAAGAAATCAAAACACTTTGTTAATGGTCAGTTTAAGAATCTATCTAAAACACCATTAATGACTTATTCAAAAATTTCTCCACGTTGGAATTCCTGATTAAATCTTATAAAAAAAGCAAAAGAATGAGTTCGTCCTCCTAGAATTCCTTCAATTAAAACAGACTTATTTTCTTTAGACAGAACTATTGATTGTTTAGTTTGGTTTGGTCATTCTTCTTATTTTATGCAACTTTGAGGGAAAAGATTCTTAATTGACCCTACCTTGGTAACAGGATCGCCTGTCCCATTCATTAACAAACCTTTTCCTTGTGCTGATGTGTATAAAACTCCAGATATTCCTGCAATCGATTATCTTATTATAACACACGATCATTATGACCATTTGGATTATTTTACTGTAAAAGCTTTAAGAAATAGAATTTGAAAAGTTATTTGCTGATTATGAGTTGGAGCGCATTTTGAAAGATGGGGATTTATTCAGAAAGATATCATAGAAATGGATTGGGAAGATCAATTCGTTGATAATTGAATTACTATAACATCATTACCTGCACGTCACTTTTCATGACGTTTATTCTCACCTAATAATACTCTTTGGAGTTCTTTTATGGTAGAATGAGATAAAAAATGTATCTATATTGCATGAGATTGATGATATGATACATTCTATAGAGATATTTGAAAAAAATGGAAAATAGACTTTGCTATCCTTGAGAATGGTCAATATAGTAAAAATTGGAGATATATTCACACCTTACCAGAGCAATTACCTCAAACTATAAAAGAATTGTGAGCTAAATATGTTATACCTGCTCATAATTCAAAATATGCATTATCAACTCATTTATGGAATGAACCTTTAGAAATTCTTAGTAAAGAAGCAAAAGAGAATTGATTTAATCTCTTAACTCCTAAAATTTGAGAATTATTAGACTTTAATGCTAAGAAATACTCATTTACTAATCGATGGGAAGATGTTAAAGATAGTGATTATCTCTTTATGAATTTCGTTAAAAAATGATAAAAATATTCCAGCAGTTATCTAAAAAAGAAGTATTTTTACTTCTTTTTAGTATTTGTTTAGTTGTCTTTCATGTTCGGCTTGATCTAGAATTACCACAATATATGTGAAAGATAGCAGAGCTTGTTGAAAGTGAATGAAGTAAAATATCAGAGATAATTGAGCAATGAGAAATGATGCTTTTAATAACTTTATGAAGTGTCTTTGTTACTATTATTTTAGCACTTATTTCATCAAAGATTGCAGCTAATTTTTCAGCAAAATTGAGATTAAAAATTTATGAGAAGGTCCAATCTTTTTCAATGGAGAATGTTAAAGACTTTTCAATTGCCTCACTTATTACCAGAGAAACAAATGATGTAACACAAATTCAATGAGCTATTGTACAATGATTACAGATTTTTACTAAAGCTCCAATTTTAGCAACCTGGGCTCTTATTAGAATTATTGATAAGAATCCTGTTTGGTCAACTGCAACAGCCGTAGCAATTACTATTTTGCTTGTACTTGCAACAATTGCAATAATACTTGTTGTTCCAAGATTTAAACTTATGCAAAAATTAGTTGATAATGTAAATAGAGTAGCAAGAGAGCATATTAATTGAATAAGAGTAGTGAGAGCATATAATGCAGAAAGTTACCAAGAAAGAAAATTCAATGAAGCAAATGAGAAGCTTATGAAAAACAACCTCTTTGCATCAAGAACTATGTCTATTCTTATGCCTTCTGTTGATGTAATAATGAATATGTTAACTCTTGCTGTATATTTCTTATGATGAGTCATTATTTCTCAAGCAGCATTAGATAGTAGATTAGGATTATTTTCTGATATGATGGTTTTCTCATCATATGCATCACAACTCATTATGTCATTTGTAATGCTAGTCTTTGTACTCGTTCTTATTCCATGAGCTGCTGTTTCAGCAAAAAGAATTGCTGAAGTCCTTAATACTGATAGTCTTATTAAAGATTGAGATTATGATAAGGATACTAAAATTAAGTGAAAAGTAGAATTTAAGAATGTTTGTTTTAGATATCCTGATGCAGAAGAGGAGGTTGTAAGCGACATAAGTTTTACAGCAGAGCAATGAGAAACTGTTGCTTTAATTTGATCTACAGGATGTTGAAAATCAAGTATCATTAATTTAATACCAAGATTCTATGATGTAACAAGTTGAGAAATATTGATAGACTGAATTAATGTAAAAGATTACAATCAAAAAGCGCTTAGAGATAAAATTTGATATATTTCACAAAAGGCTTTTATCTTTAGATGAGATATTAAGGACAATATCTTCTTATGATTAAGAGAAAAAGATAAGACTCAAAAGAATCTTGAAACCGCTTCTAAAATATCAGAATCTGAAGAGTTTATAAAAGAACTTGAAGATTGATTCGAGGAATATGTTGCGCTATGAGGAAACAACTATTCTTGAGGGCAAAAACAAAGAATTTCCATTGCAAGGGCTATTGCTAGAAAGCCAGAGATATTAATCTTTGATGATTCTTTTTCTGCCTTAGATTATAAAACTGATTTAAAACTAAGAAGTAACTTAAAGACCTATTTAAAATGATGTACAATATTCATCGTTGCTCAAAGAATTTGAACAATAAAACATGCAGATAAAATACTTGTTATTGATGAAGGTAAATGTGTTTGAATTTGAAAACATGAAGAATTATTAAAAACTTGTAAAGTCTATAAAGAGATTGCATTATCTCAACTATCAGAAGAAGAACTTAAAAAGAAATAATTTTATATTTTGTTTCCGCTATGGTAAAAAAAGATTCAGCAGAAGATAAAAATGAATGAAGACAACAACAAAAATCAAGATGACGTTATGTTGATCCTTCACAAAGGAAAGTAAAAGATCCAAAAAAAGCGATTAAAAATATTTTTGTTTATTTTAAAAAGTATATCCCATTTTTTTCAATTGCAGTATTTTGCGCTATTGCAAGTAGTATTTTAGCTTTAATAGGTCCTTCATATTTATCTGACATGACAGACCTTATTGTTGAATGATTATGAGCAGAAATAGATTTAGATTGAATAATTCATATCTGAATTATTTTAGCAATTCTTTATTTATTATCATGATTATTATCCATTACTCAATGATTTGTTACAGCAACATTAACTGCAAAAATGTCTTTACACCTAAGAAGAGATATTATTAAAAAACTAAATTCATTACCTATCAAATTCTATGATAAGAATACTACTTGAGACATTCTTTCAAGAATTACCAATGATGTTTTTCTGCTCACCAATAATCTAAATAACTCATTAACTACTTTAATTATTTCATTCATTATGCTTTTTTGATCTTTATGCATGATGATTTATACTAACCTTATACTAACTTTAACAGCCATAACTACTGTAATTATTTGAGCAGCAATTATTTTCGTTCTCATGCAAAGAAGTCAAACACACTATGATAATCAGCAAGCTTATTTATGAAAAATCAATGGACATGTTGAAGAGGCTTTTAGTGGGCACTCCGTTATTAAAGCATACAATGCAGAAGATGAACTAAAAGAAAGATTTGTTGAACTAAATTGAGCTTTAAAGCATAGCACCTTTATGGCTGAATTTATATCATGAATCGCAATGCCTATTGTTATCTTTATTGAAAACTTTTGATATGTAGTAATTGCAGTAATCTGAGCTTTATTAGCATTTAATTGAGACATTAAATTCTGAGTTATTGTTGCATTTTTAGTTTATATTAGATATTTTTCTGATCCATTAATTAGAATTTCATGATTATCTCAAAGAATACAAGTTGCAGCAGCTGCTGCAGAAAGAATATTTTCATTCTTATGAGAAAGAGAATTAGATGATGAGTCAAAAAAAGGAAAAAATAATTTATTTTCAAAAGGTGAAGTAGTTTTTGAACATGTAAAATTCTGATATGATAAAAAGAAAACAATAATCCATGATTTAAGTTTTACTGCTAAAGCATGAGATAAGGTAGCAATTGTATGACCAACATGAGCATGAAAGACTACAATAGTTAATCTTCTCATGAGATTCCATGAAATAAATGATGGTAAAATAACAATCGACTGAATAAATACCAAAGATATGACAAGAGAATATATTCACAGTCTATTTTGTATGGTATTACAAGATACTTGGGTATTTGATTGAACTATAAGAGAAAATATCGCTTATAATAAAGAGGATGCGACAGAGGAGGAGATTATTAAAGCAAGTAAAGCTGTATGACTTCATCACTTTGTAACTACCCTGCCAAAATGATATGATACTATATTAGATGAAAAAGTAAGTTTATCAACATGACAAAAACAACAATTAACTATTGCTAGAGCTATGGTTTATAATGCGCCAATGCTTATTCTTGATGAAGCAACTTCATCAATTGATACAAGAACTGAGCAATATATTCAAGATGCTATGGATAAGTTAATGGAGAATAGAACATCTTTTGTTATTGCACATAGATTATCAACTATTAAAAATGCTGATTTAATATTAGTTCTTAAAGACTGAGATATTATTGAATCTTGAAATCATGATGAGCTCATAAAGAAGAATGGATTTTATAAAGATCTTTATGAATCACAATTTTCTGAAGAATAAAAAAACCTAAGTACTTATAAGCACCTAGGTATAAGGACACTCCTCTAGAGATTTCATAATACTTCTAGCTAAAGAAAGCTGTTGATTACTCATTGTAGCACGATTGAGACCATTCTTTACAAGAAATTCATCAAATCGTTCATCGACAATCTTCCTTGAAAGCTCACGTTCTCTTTTCTTTTTTACCGCAAGAAGTTTCTTCATGCGCTTAACATTTTTTGCTCTTGATTTACTCATAATTTATTTTGTTTTTTATTCTTAATTATTATTTAGCAGAAGAAAATCAACAAAAAAATCCCCTAAAAAGAGGATTTTTCAATATATTCTGTATTCTTAAGAATTTTTATTATTTGCCAATAATTGGTCTAAGTCAGATATTGGTTCACTAGGCATTTCATCATTTGTATTTTCAGAAGGTTTATTTGCTTCATTTCCTTCAACCATTTGTTCACTCTTAAACAAATCCTCTACTACATCTTGTGGCATATCTTTCATAAATGAAGTATCTATTGGCATATCTTGTGTTGAAGGTTGTTCTTGAAAACTTTGAGTATTTTGATCATCAGCACTACTAAACATTCATGTGTATCTATTATTATCAGCTTCATTATATTCTTCCTCATTTGATTCTGAAGAATTTTCTGGTGACTCCTCTGCTGCTTCTTGAGTTTCATTAACTTCTTCTGGAGTTTCTTCTGTTGATTCTTCAGTTGCATCAGTAATTCCGCTAATTACATCTTCAGATTCAATAGTTTCTTCTGGAGCTTCTTCAGATATTTTTTCTTGATTTTCTTCTTGAGTCTCTTCAGAAATTTCAGTATTATCTTCTGTGTTTTCTTCAGTATTTTCTCCAGGGAATTCATCAGTGTTTTCTGAAGCTTCGTCTGTTTCATCAACAGTTTGCTCTACATCTTGAGTTTCTGAATTATCAGTTAATTCTGAAGATTCATCAATGCTTGATTCCTCATCAATAGCTGTTTCTTCATTTGAGAAATTATCAGCTGAAAGAGATAAATCTACATTTGGCAAGTCTTCTAATCATTCTTCAGAATTTAGACCTGCACTTAAAATTGTATCAGTGGCATTCTCTGCACTATCATTTTCAGAATCATTGATTGTTAAATCAACATCAGTTGCTATTTCATTATTCTCAATATCATTTACTGATTCTTTTGTTAGATTTGTTTCTTCTGAAATATCTTCTCAAACTGGTTCAGTATTTAGGGATAAATCAACATTTACATTTTGAGTATCTAATCTTGTTCCTTCATCCATTGAATCAAAAGAAACTGAAGGTACATCTCTATGAGTTGCTGTATTATCAGAGAATGCATCCATATTATCAAATGAATCTAAGATATTTTCTGTTCATTCATCTTTCAAAACATCAGACATTTGATCATCTGAATTTTCTGTTGTTAAATTTTTATCTTGATTAACATTATCAGATTCTAATGTTACAGCTTCGGATTCTGAATTATTTTCAGATTGTACTTCTTCAACTGATTCATTATTAACTTCAACTGGTGCAGATTCTTGCGCTTGTGTAGCTGAAGCAGATTCTTCTTCTGGTCAGACAAAATGTTCAACTACATTATTTAATTGTTCTGCAGCAACAACAGGAGCTGGAGCAACTTTTTCTGGTTCATTAACTTGTGGGTTATTAATATCATATGATACTTTTTTAGGTTGATATTTATTATTAGATAAACCAACAAATAATGTTACAATTGGAGTAAAGAAAACATTAAGTATAGCTGTTAATGTTGAGAATCAAAATCTTTTAGGAATAGTATAATTCCAGTGTAGGAATAGTATAAAATTAGTAATTCAAAGTACTGATGAAAGAATCCAATTTACTTCTGTTCACATTCTAAAGAAAAGCGATCCGAAAAACAAAATAGGTGTAAGCCAAGGAATAAGTCACAACCATTTACTTGATTCTGCAATTTCTGAATATACCATTGTGTTATAAAATGGGACAAGGAAAGCCCATCATTTTTTTCATGCTTTTTTGAACAATTCCCATATTGAAATTAAGAATAATGTTTGAAGAACAAATCCTAAATATCAGATAACAGCAAAGCCTAAGAATCAACCAGCAATTGCAAATACTCATCATAAGTCTAGGAAACTAAAGTTATCAAAAATAGAAGATGATGGAAATTGTTCTCAACTAACACCTAGAGATGACACTCATTTTACTCCAACAGGAGCTCACCAAACACCAGTTAATGCTCTAGCACCAAAATCATCACCAATAACAAATTCATCATCTGTTATATCTGCATCAACATCAAAATTAGATCCAGAAATAAGTTCAGACTCTATTTCATCATCTGCAACTTTTCAAGTTACTATATCATCTTCTACTACTAAATTACCATTACCATCATCTAATTCTTTTAGAATAGATGTTAATTCATCAACTTCAGGACTATCTGTTTTAATTCATGTTCAAAGTTTTTCACTAAGTTCAGAACTAAAATCAGTTTCAATTCAAGCATATGAATTTTCTACTGTAGAAGCTTTAATTAATTTAAAACAAGTATTTTTAAATTTCCATTCTAAAACATCACTTACTCAAATTACCTCTTCTCAAGCATTTTCACAAAAAGCATTTTCTCAAACTTTATCCAATCTTCAAGGTACAGAAAACTTTTCTAATTTATTTTTATAGAAAGCTTCTTCTCAAATAGTTTTTAAAGTTTTTGGAAGTTTTAATGCTTTTAAATTATTATTTTTGAATGCAGCTTTTTCAATAATTTCAACACCTTCAGGTATCTCTAATTTTTCAATAATATTATCTTCAAAAGCAGATTCACTGATTTGTTTTAAAGAATCAGGGAGTTTAACAGAAATAAGAACTGTATTTTTAAATGCAGACTTTCATATCTCTGTAACTGGCTTTCAATCAAGAGTTTTAGGTATAGTAATCTCATTATCAAAACATTGATATCCGACAATTACTGCTCATCAGAATCATGCTTGTGAATCAGCAATAGTAAAACAGCTCGATTTTGTATCAGCAAAAGTAAAAGCAGATAAAAGTCATAAAGACAGGATACTAATAGCTGTTAGTTGTTTTAAATTCTTTTTCATATTAGTAAGTGAATAATAAAATAACAAGATAAGTATATTCAAAATTGAAAATAAGGCAAAAATTTGGAATTTTATTTTATTAAAAACAAATGAGATACATTCCCCTATTAAAATAAAAATCATAATTATAGGATTTTAGCATATTTACGCACTTTTCAACTATTGACTTTATAATTAGATTTGATTAAGATAATGTTTCAAACAAAAAACTAAAAACAAATACACCTATGAAAAAGAATGCTAACTTTATTGTTGTCACCCTCATTGGGGTTGTGTTGTTTGCATTATTACTCATTGTTAAATGCAGTCAAAGTGATGAAAAACAGCAGATTGCTGCTAGTGAAACACCTGAGCAAGTGATTCAAAAGCCAAAGATCAAAAAAATGATTAAAGGCTACAAGAAAGATCATGTGAAGGTATCTCAAGTACCCGAAGAGACTCCTACCGATGAAGGTTTCCTCGTGGTCGATGGGACTGACAGTGTTGAATTCTGTACTGACATTCTTTCTGGTCGTCCTTATAGGATTATCATTGAAGGACAAAGAAGATTACCATTATGCCAGCTTCTGAATGAAGAAGGAGATTCTACAGATTGGGATTATTCGACGCAAGTACTAAGATTTGCAAATGATTCAGTCATCATGGCAAGACTTATGGTTGGTGATCAAGTATTTCCTTTCGGTATCTCGGAAGACATCGACTCTATTCCACAACAGGACTATTGTGACTTCTCTTTTGCAGAGATAATAAAGAACTCTCCAGATTCCATCCACTCAGGTTCAACGAAATTTCCTATTCTAGGTAGTGCAACGATACTCTTTAATACTGCTGCAGAAAACGCGGATAAGCTCTATTTAAAGGTTAAACAACCAGGGCTTATCAACGTTACTGTTGTTTATGATGAATCAGTATGCGGGTATCCCCTCTTCTGGGATAACGACTCTATTAAATTTGAGAATAAGGATGATTCCGAAAACCAAATTGAAAATAAGAGCCACAAAGAAGAGATAATTGCAAAGAATTAGAAAAGGATCAACTTTCATGAAACAATAAACACTCTTTCCGGATCTGGAAGAGTGTTTTTGTTAAAAAGGAAATACAGAATAATAGCTAATTAAGTTCGATATACTTATTCAAAATTATTTTAAACCATTCTGTATATCTAGAAGGATTTTTTTCTATATCATTTATTAATGTTTTTAAATCAATCCATTTGTAATCATTTACTTCATCAGGATTAACAGAAGTGATTTCTCAATCATAGACTCATTTAAAAACATGATCATATTCATTTTCAATTAGTCCATTATCAAATTTTGCTATATATTGGAATTGAAAGATTTCTTCAAGCGCAGTATCAAATCACATTTCTTCTTGAAGCCTTCTATGTGCTGCATCTAAAACCTCTTCATCAAGATATGGATGAGTACACGTTGCATTCGTCCAAAGTCATCAGCAATGATATTTTGATAATGCTCTTTGCTGCAAAAGCATTTTTCATTTTGAGTTGAAAATTAGCACAGAAATTGCTCTATGTAATATTCACTTTCTATGAATATCCATTTTTTCTCAAGTTCAAATAACTTTATCATTATCATCTACAAGTACCATTAAATTTCCAGTATTCATTATTCACTAATTATATATAAATTATTGATTTATCGAATTAACTCTTTCAATTTTATCTGGGAATTGTTTTATAAGCGTTTTTATAACTTCCTGAATTGTTCTTCATGAAGTTCATCAATAGAATCAAACAATATGCATATATTCACAAGGTTGCTCAATCTCAACACCCATTGATTCATATTGTTTCTTTAATTCTTCTGTTTTAACCATCATCTCATTTAAAATCTCTTTATTGTATTTCCCTATTAACACTTCTAATGGTCTTCATTCTGCTGTATGTTTAAATCTCTTTAATATTTCATAGATTCATTCAAAGTTCTTCCGTTTATCTATTTCAAAAGGAGAACAATTAATTAGATAAAATTTTTCAAATTTAGTTCAAAAATTCTCTACAAATGATTCTATATTTGAAGAATTTAATGTATTACATAGATCAAGAGATGCTGAATGAGAGAACTCTGGATTAAATCATTCTAAAAACTCTCTATTTTTAAAATTATCTATCATCTTAAAGCATTTCAATATCTGTGATAAAAAATTTTTCTTGGAATGCGGTTTCTTGCCTAATCTGATCTTTTGTTATTTCGGTTCACTTTGGTACAACTACCCATTTATCTTCATTGTCATTACTACGATGAATTATAGCAACTAATTCTCATTCAAAAGTTGGTAAGGGTTCTGTTATTCAAAGCACATACGCATCCTGTTCTTCTCAATCTCATCATATTACTCAATCAACATATCAATAATTTACACTATAAAAGATATCTTTATGACTTGGATGATATGTTCAAATAGGCCTATCTATTATAACTTTTACAATCTTCTTTTTCATATATGCATACGGAAAATATAAACAATCAAGTTAAATATATGTTACAAATTTCAAATTTATAATCAATAAATAGGATAAATAAAAATACCAAAATTTGATAATTTTTAAATTCTTATTATAATTTTACCAACAACATTTTATATTTTTACTTATAATTATGTCAGAATTAGAAACTGCAGGTAAAGTTATGGATAAAGCATGAGAAGCTTTTGATAAAATTGAAGATTCAGAAAAAAAAGAATGATTTCTAAATTTATTAGACCAAGCTAATGAAAACAGTGCAATAAAATGGTGTAAAGAACAATGGAACCAATTATCTGAAGATCAAAAAATGAAATTATATGATAGATGAGCTATTTCATTATGGAATACAATTAAAAATCAACCAATTGTAAAAATACAAAGATTATACTACGATTGAATAAGAAATACAGTTAAGCACTGAGCTAAGAATGCTGCAAGATTTAAATTACTTGAAGAAATACCTGTGAGATTCTTTGTTGAATGCTGAATTTTTGATAGACCAGAATGATTAACTGATGAGCAATTGTGTAAAGATATAAAATCAGATGCATGAAACTTAGTTACATACCTAAATATTTGTAAATATACAGCAATGGCTGCATCTGTAGCATATCCGGAAGTAAAACCTATTGTTCCAGTTATTGAATGAGCTAAGAAATTTGGAACATGGTATAAAGAACAAGGAGCAGATGTCGTTATAGCTAGCTTACACAATAGGAGAGCTGAAGAAATAAAAGAAGATACCTCTAAAGAGCTTGCTTGAATTATATGATGAGAAAAGAAACAAGCAGCATAATGAGAAAATATAGATAATTTATTGAAAGTCTGGATTTCCCCAGACTTTTCTTTTATATTAAAAAATAAGTTTTTTACTTTGAAATTAACATGGTGTTTAACTATATATTATAGTGCTGAGAATCTCTTAGCAAACTATTTTTTGACTCATTAACTGGTTTTCGTTGTGAAACGCGAGCCAGTTTTTTCAAATTTAAAGGACTTATTCATTTAGATAAGCAAAAAGCTAATTATTAACCATTGATTCTTAAATCAATTTTAATATATTATAGTCAACATTTTATATTTATATTAATACTATTATGAAAACAAGAACTTTATCATTAGTAGCATTACTTGCTGCATGAACTTTAGTTTTAACTGGATGTAACAAAAGCAATACAGAAACTCCAGCAGAAGAACAACCACTTAATGAAGCAGCTCAATACTGTGTAGATAACGGTTGAACACACGAAATCGTTACATCAGAAACAGCTGTATATGGAGAATGTACATTACCTGATGGAACTGTTTGTGAAGAATGGGATTATCTTGAAGGAAAATGTCCTGAAACAACAGTTGAAGAAAAATCATTAACACTTGAAGATATTAATAATCTTATAACAACAAATTTCCCTAAATCATACAGTTTTCATGAATATAATACTTCAACAAATCTTATTGGTAAAGAATGAGAATACACTTATTCTGAAGGAGAAGCAAAACAATTAATCCCATCATTTTGAACAGTTACACAAGCTGATGTAACAAGTTCAGAAATTCAAGATGGAATGATCTATACTGAAGTTGTTTATACTATTGAAGAATGAGGAACTGTTAATGTATTATATATTGTAGATCCAAAGACAGAAAATTTCGTAGCTGCAGAAGTAGTTAAATGAGATATTAATACTAATTACCAATTCCAATACTAATTATATGGATAATATTAAAGAGCAGGATTATCGTCCTGCTTTTTTATATAATGAAAAAGGAGACAGATTATTTTGACCTGCTCCTTTTGGTTCTCACTTTACCACGAATTAATTATACTACATTAGTTTCAATTTTGCAAAAAATAATGATGTATTTTAAATGTTAGTATTTATAGGTATTAACTTAGATTATTTTTACATCTACATTTTAACTTTATATATAAAATCAATTATTTATACTCATATTAAATATATAAAACTTAATAAAATTAACTATGGAAGAAAAAAAGAAAATTCTCTATGTGGATATGGATGGAGTATTAGTTGACTTCGATTCAGGTCTAAAACAAGCTGAGCCAGATCTCTTAAAAATCTATAAGGGACAGTTAGATAATATTCCTAATCTATTTTCATGGATGGTTCCAATGCCTGGTGCAATTGAGGCATTCAAAGCTTTAGCAGAAAAGTATGATACCTATATTCTTACTACAGCACCTTGGAAAAATGAGACAGCTCTACAAGATAAAAAAGACTGGCTCAATAAGTACTTTGGTGAACTCATAAAAAAGAAAGTCATTTTTTCTCACCACAAAGAGCTTCTCATTGGAGATTATCTCATTGATGACAGGCCAGTTAATGGTTTTAAAGGTAAACAATTCTTATTTGGAAGTAAAGAATATCCTGATTGGAATGCTATTACCAAAGAATTACTCTAAAATTTTAAAGCGATTAGGTTAGTCCTTTTCGCTTTTTAATAATACTTGACATTTTCTTGATTTTATATCTAAAATGTGTATATATTTTGTTGTTGTTATTCAACAATTTTTATAGCCATTTACTGACCTTTGTTGTGATAACACGGGTCAGCTTTTTTAAGGAGATAAGCATCTCAAATACAAGAAACAAAAAAACAAAACAACTAATAAAAAAACTTATGGAAAAAGATTTTAAAAAATTAAAGAGAGATCTGCTGGCATACCGGCATATCTACGCAATCTATGCGATTCTCATACTCGCATTATTCGTGTTGACGGTCGTTGAATATAACGTCAAAACCAGTTCTTGGACTTGGGCGCTAAATGCAGCTATACTTGTATTCCTGCTCTTTGTGATGATTTTCAGACTTCCTGGCGAAAGACTTGATATAAAAAGAAAAGCAGATTGCTTCCTTTTAACTCTTAAGTCTTTAAAAGATGGGAACAGTGAAAGGATTACCAAATTACTGATCCTGGAAAATGAGTTTGATATTCTCAAAAACAAAGACGATGGGCTTAGGCTAATCCAAGAACGCATTGCTAATATTCACTTTGAATCAATTAATAAAAGCATTGAAACTGCTCGAAAACTTGGTGGATACTCAGATGAAATGTTTATTACAAGCTTCAGTGTTCCTGATACCTTTGAAGAGCTTAACAAGATCGCAGCAGAAATGAGCAAAGAAGCAAAGGAAGAACAGAAAGCTATTGAGAAAATGTTCAACAAGATCAACGAACTCGCTAGTAAATTCTAAAATTTAAACACTGAAGAGGTTTTCTGTTCAGTGTTTTTATTTATGTTTAAAACTAATTTTTTTCATTAACAATCATCTCACTCGGTCAATACCATTGAAGTTTCTTCAAGACTACGGAATGGATAAAGTTCATACTCATTATTTTTATGAACAATAATAGCAACTCAAGAAAGATAATTAACCCACTCCTCTCTTTTAAAATGTAAATTTTCTTCAGATAACCAACTTAACAATGGAATTACTACTACATCATGAGTTGTAAGTCGCGAGAATTCATGTCAATCCGTTAAATTACATACTGTTGAAATCAGATTTAATGATTTTTCAATTCATAATTTTCTATTATTTTCATACCAATGTGCAACACTCATTCAAAAATAATCATATTCTAATACAAGAATTGGATGTAAAATCTCATTATTATCCTGCCATCAATCTCCATCATTATTATTTAAGAATTTTGGATATCAACGAGCAGCTCATATATAGAACGATGTTTCATGAGTCCTTTTAAAGTCTGTTGATCAATAAAAGTCATTTGATGGATTGTTAAATTTTCATCAGGATAATCTTTTTCAAAGACTTCTTGCCTGCTCAATTCATTCATCAGTTAATCAACCTTCAATTCAAAAATTTGGTCAACGCATTGCGTGACGAGAGATGAAAATTATTCTATCATCATCTTTAATAGAAGAATAGATATCATCTATTAGATTATAATCTTTAGTAGAGAAATTATAGGTAGACTTTCAACGAACGAACTTTTTTTTATCCATTTTTTATATTCGAGTTTTATATTTAAATATTTCGAATTGAATTATATCGGAAATTAACAAAAAAACAAATTTTAAAAGACAAAAACCTCTAGATAATCTAGAGGTTTAAGAGAGTTAAATCTTTTTTTCGAAATCTTCTTTATCCTCGAATTGGAAAGAAAGAAGACAACTTGCAATAGCGCCAAGGAGGTTTGTAGAACTACCCCAAAGCACTTCATTATTCCGATTCATTCTCATTGGAACAGGAGATGTACAAACGAACTGATTCCAGCGCTTAGAGAATTTCACCGTAAATGATTTTCCTTGTTTAAGATAGATGTCATATGCATCATAAGGAAATGGATAAGCTCCTGTGTAATAATGAGTATGTTTCACACCAATACCATTATACTGTTGCTCATAACTTAATCCAAAATCTTGTTCAGCATGAGACAGTGCACCAGAGAAGTAGGGATGTTCTCCATACGAAAGGAGTTTATCATCCTTAGATATTCTCACAACACGCAATCCTCCACCCGAGAGAAATGCATGGAATTCTGCTCCATCCTTCAATGATTTTTCAATTTCAGGATAGAATTTTTGATAATCAACGTAGTCTGTATTCATATATTTATTTTTGTTTAACAGTATAATTGTTGTAGGGATTAAGGAGAAAAAATTCAATATGTTTTTATACTAAAAAAATTAATAAATAATGAAGATTTTTGCATATTATCTCTTGAATTTACAACTAATAATTCTATAGTTCTGTTGTTATTTATTTCGTTTATTACTAGTAAAAATGACAAAAACTGCGTTAATCGAAAGTGTTGCTGCTGAATTAGGTGTATCTAAGAAATTAGCAGGAGAATTAGTTAACAACATGATTTCTAACATTATTAAAGGTGTTAAGAAAAATGGTGAAGTTAGAATTCAAGGTTTCGGAACTTTTAAGTCTTCTAAGAGAAAGGCTAGAACTGGAGTTAATCCTCAAAATCCTTCTGAAAAAATTAAGATCCCTGCAATGAACGTTGTAACTTTCAAAGCTGGTTCAGAATTCAAAGCTGCTGTTAAATAATTATAGCATCATTAATTGATAGACTAGTAATCTTAACTGATTACTAGTTTTTTTTCATTAAAAAAATGCACCACAAGAATTACTCATGGTGCAAAATAATAGCTATAAAGTTTGTAAAGAGTTTTTCCTAATATAGGAGTTACATCACGACCTGTATTTGGTCATCACTTTTCACCTCCTGAGGGAGAAGCGGTTTCATCTACTTGTGCAGTTTCCGCTTCAGTCGCAGTCTCAGTCGTTTCAGTCTCAGGCTTATCAGTCTTTTCGTCCTCAATGAAAGATTTTACAGGAGCTGAATGGTTCGATGCATCACCGTTAAATGGCTTACCGGTAAGCTTCTCAATCATTGAGATTCCAAGGAAGTTCTCGACAACCCCGCCGCCGTTTTCACCACCAATGATGATATTCTGCGGAATAATTGGAAGACCATTCTTTGCAATAGCCTCAATAATCTGCATACGGGCAAAGTCATCACCAAGAGCAAGCTGTGAAAGACGATAAGCCTCTGCCTTACTCTGACCGTTCTTCAAGGTTACACGTGCATCAGCCTCACCTTTCACGACAGTCTCATGAGCTCGAGCATCAGCAAGCTGAATGATAAAAGTAGACTGAGCTTCAGCGTCAAGAATTTTAACAGTCTTATCACCAGTAGCCTTCTCGATGGCAGCCGAAGCGTTGTTCTTCGAGATTTCAACCGAACGCGCGGACTCAACGAGCTTATCCTGCATATCAGCCTCTTTCTGAGCATGCTCGAAGTCCTTACGAGCTTCTTGAGCATTTTTCTGAGCATTATACATCTCTTTTTCCTGTGAAGCTACAGAAGCCTGACGAACAGGTTTTGTAAGTTCTTCAGGAAGAACCACGTCTGTAATCATAACATCACGAGATTCAATGTGATAGCGCCCGAGGACCTGAGTAATTTCATTCTTAGCAGCCTCAGCAAGTTCTGCACGCTTAGTATAGAGATCAAGTGCTTTTACCGTCTGAGCAGCATTACGGAAATGTGAGCTAACAGCCGGCTCCAGCACCTGAGAGATCAAGTCTGCCATAGAACCCAAGTCGGCAACCACAGCAGACGCTTGCTCCATTGGAATATGGAACATCACCTGAACATCCATCTTAGCATCGAAAGCATCAGATGTACGCAAAGTGATTGTTGAGAGATTCTCGTCAATCGCATCTTTTACTTTTGCATCCTTGCCCTTGTTGGTTACATTTGCCCAACTAAGAACAACCTGTGTTGTCGGGAGAATATCCCACTTGCAGGTTTGAGGATTCAAAGCATGTTTACCTGGACCGAGAGGATCTTTCCAAATACCCTTAAAACCGTTTGGAACGAGCTTAGCATTGACCTTACCCTGAGAAGAAGACTTAAGTTTCTGAGGATCAGAATCAAAGTCATAATTGTCACCAACATAAGAGGTTACAACAGCGCAGCTACCGATAGGCACCGTAGTGATAGGTTCCTTTTTCACAGTAGCAAACCAGGGATTGATAGCATACTTACCAGCACGGAGTACAGGAATCTGAAGACCTTTCTGACCATCAGCCTCGATAAACGCCCACGCATTCTGGAAGTTAGAGTGCTTCTCAAGAGGAATTTCTTCAGCAGCGATACTATTGTTATCTGTAAGCGGTTTACCTTCAAGTGTTGTTACGACGCCGATTTCTTCGTTGCCGATTTCAATCCATTTGATTTCTGAGCTTACTTCAAACATCTTGGTGTTAATACGATAACGACCTGGCATCAAGCATTCGATTTGCTGACCACGCTGACCTCCATTCTTGATAAACTCCTCTGCCTTCTCAAAATTGCTATGTCCTTCGATTTTCTTGGCTAAGATTCGTCCCTTATCCAGGGGTTCACCATCGCGGGCAGTAACAAGTCTGATTGTTCCCTCACTAACATCGATAGCATTGACCGTTTCAATTCTAAAGAGATACGTGTTGATACGATAGGTACCAGGAGTAAGAATCTGAAGCTGTGGACCCTTTTGTCCGCCCTTACTCAAGAATGCTTTTGCATCCTGGAAAAGGTTACACTCAACAGGAGCAGCCATGATCTTACCAGGAGGAATAGATTCACCAGCAATGGCATCAACGATACCAACCTGATTCGGTTTGATGACCGTAGCCTCTTGAACCTCAACTTTGAAGAGATAGGTATTAATTCTATATTCTCCTGGAGGAAGAATTTGAATTTGTTTACCTTTTTGACCACCATTTTTCAAGAAGGCTTCACCGTTCTGAAAAAGATCACATTCAACATCATCAGCAAGGATTTTGCCGTTTGGGATAGGAGCACCAGTAATAGCTTCAACAATACCGATTTGATCTTCGGAAATTTTGATATAGCTAGACTTTCTTGCAGTCTGAATAAAGGGCACCAAGATATGGAGACCAGGGCCTAAAATTGAAGCCTGGACACCAACTTCACCCTTAAGAGCAACCGTGCGACCATCCGCCATTTCCTTACCAAAGTACTTACGTTCTACAATTGCAATTTGAGTGGATTTTACATTCACAAAAGACTTGCAAAGAATCCAGATGATTACAACTGCAAGAACAACAGTCCACCAATAAGGCAGAAAAGATAAAAATGTTTGTAGCATAAATTTAAATTTTTTAATTAGTATTTGTTAATGAACACTTTATAGCAGGATATACTATAAGCATTTTCCGTATAAGAGTCAAGATGCAAAACAAAATATTAATCAATCTCTTGATAAAGAACAAAATATACTTACATATTAGATGTACTTACTAAATTTAAGTACCTTTTAAGTCCTAATAAAGACAAATGGATAAATTCTCTATTGATGAATATATGGTAAAAATCATGCCATGATGAGCATTGATATTAATTTTATGTTTATTCTTTTGATCAAACGCCCCTATTGAATTCTGATGAGAATATGATGTCTTGTATGCATTTGTCTTCATTTGTTTATCTTATATAGCATGAGAAATACTTCAAACAGTATCTCACTTATTTGATTTTGTTATTAATGTTTGGTTTAAATTTAGAAAACCTACTGAGATATTCCTTTATAAAGAAAATCCTGTTTTAAAGAATGAACACAAAAGAAAGGAAATCCTTGAGGCTCTAAAAGTAGGAGAAGAGATTGAAGAGATTCTAAATATTGAGTATAAGGACTTAAATTGGTTAAAATTCTGGAAAATTAGTAAAAAGAATAATGCTATTCTTCAGAGCTTTTTTTGGACAATATACACCTCAGTTAAGAATAATCCTGAAATAAAGCAATGACACATCAATTATCTTTTCCTTCGTGCAATTATCCTTGATTGTTTAGTCTTAAGTATCTTATCATTTTACTACGGATATCCTGCTTTAGCTTGGATATCATTAATTGTACTTATCATTCTCTTCTGGAGAGCAAGATGATTAGCAAGATGATCTGTTTTCAACGCAGTACTTTGCTATATGAATGAACATAAAGAAAAATAGTGCTTCAATTTTGTTATATATTTTCCTATTAAACAATAAGATTAAAGAAAAAAGGTACATCTGTAATGCAGCATGTACCTTAATTATTGTTTAACAACCATATTCTGCTTTATAACGACTTTCACAAAATCGCAGTGGAATGCATATACATGATACAAGGATAATCCCTACAATTGCATCAACAATAACAATCGTGTTCCATGGAATCGCATACCTATTATGCATAATCATAGCAACGATCACTAATATGAAGGCGATAAACAAAAGCGTTGGAATAAGAAAATAGTTTATAGCTGGAGTTTCCTTTCCAATCTTATTCTCTTCATGTTTGTGATACAAAGCCAGATAACCAACAAAAGCAGAGAGAACACTTACAGCGATACCATCAACGATAAGGATTGTGTTTAATGGCAAAGCATAGCGGTTGTACATGATCATACCAGCAATAACTAGTATGAAAGCAACAAATAAGAACATTGGAATACCAAAGAGCTTTAGGACATCGCATTTAACGAATGTCTCAATTTCTTTCTTAGATAAAGTTGGTTCCATAAGCAATGGGTTTTAGAGTTTGACATTTTGTTTGTTAATTTAATTATAGAAATTTAATTGAACAATTTCAACAAAAAAACATCAATTGTTGCAGCAAAGTTAAAATTTCCGGTTTTTACTGGAAATGAATTATGAATAATATTACAACAGTATACAGCAAAGCAAATTGACAGAAGGCATCCAATGCAGTAGATAATTCTACCTACCTTTTCAGATAAATTGAAAGCAAAGAGCGCAGTAGAACTTAGAGTAATTCCCATTAATGATAAGAGAGTCCCATAAATAACATAGTAATATGGCGGCTGTCCGGGAATCGCTGGTG
>ODAI011940724.1_pt1 | contig 22684 bp, 21 predicted proteins | sample 1539321 | NCBI WGS metagenome assembly ODAI01 (sample SAMN02144231, study PRJEB22623) | gut metagenome | biome: sheep rumen | host: Ovis aries | place: New Zealand | reverse complement strand
GACTGCAACCACTGACGCAGTTTCGTGGCATCGGCGGCAGGCAGGCGGGGTCCCCCCACGGAGCTTATAACGGCCAGTAAGAAAAGATGACTCCCCGGGGGATCACAATACTCCTCACTGCCACGCGCCAGCGTCAACCCCCTCCCCCCCGCGCCGGCAGCCACTGACGCCGCTTCGTGGCATCGGCAGCTGGCAGACGGCGACCACCATCGGTGCTGACGAGTGCCAAGACGAAGTGTCGTCGGGCCGTTGTGTCGCGATGCACCTCGCTGACCGGCGACAGACTCAACGCCTTGACTTGTGGGAACAGCACTTTCAGTTCAGGACGCATGGCGGCAGAGAGTTCCTCATAGCGCACATAGCCTTCCAGTTGTTCCGAGAGCAGGGCCGTCTGCGACGACAGCTCCATGAGTTGCTGGCGGTCGGCCTCGCGGGTCGTCGACATCTGCGTGAGCTGGTTGTTCAGTTGCAGCAGGCTATCGGTTTGGGCTCCCTGAATGATGCTCAGCTTGTATTCGCCCAGTCCATAGTGTTGCAACTGCTTCTGCGCCTCTGCCTGCGTAGCGGCATTGATCTCACGGCCCACAGCGACAACGCGCAGCGTACGACCCTCCACACTGTTCGAGATGACCTGCGTTCCCGACTGTGTGAGCTCGTTCTTCAAGAACCGGTGCACGTTATGATCAAAGACACTCTTGCGCACAATCATCACCGTCATCACAGCGGCAGGAATCATCGTCACAACCACAACGGCGGTGAGAAGACGGTGTGCGCGGCGTTCCCGCCATGCCGACATGAACTCATGTTTATGGAAACCCAACAGGCGAACGCCGAAATAAGTGGAGAGGGCAATGAACACCGTGTTGATGAAAAACAGATAGAACGCACCCAGGAAGTACAGCAGATGTCCTGTCGCCAACCCATAGCCGGCCGTACACAATGGCGGCATCAAGGCCGTGGCAATGGCAACACCGGGGATGACATTTCCCTTGTTGTGTGTGCAAAGGGCAATGATACCGGCCGCACCGCCGCAGAAGGCGATGAGCACATCATAAAGTGTGGGCGAGGTGCGGGCCAGCAGTTCTGACTGTGCCTCGCCAAGCGGGGTAATCAGGAAATAGACTGTGGCTGTCAGCACGCTGATGAGCGTGGCCACTCCGAAATTCTTTGCCGCCCGCTTCAATAGGCCAAGGTCGTTGGTGCCCACAGCCAGTCCCATGCCGATGATAGGCCCCATCAGCGGCGAGATGAGCATGGCGCCGATGATGACCGCCGTGGAATTGACGTTAAGCCCCAGTGAGGCAATGAAAATGGCAAAGATGAGCACCCAGAGCTGGGCGCCGCGAAAACTTACACCGCTGTTTATCTGCTCGACAATCTCGTGCTCGTCTTCCTTGTCGGGCATCAGGTTGAAGTAGTAGCCTGCCCGGTTTACCAATTCTGCTATCGTCATCTTATTTGTCAGTGTTATTAAACTCTGCTGCAAATTTTCGGTTTACTTGTCTCTCCTTCGGAAATAATATGCTACTGCTGCGCCTGACAGATTGTGCCATACGCTGAAGATTGCGCCTGGAATAGTGGCCAAAGGATAAGCTGCGAAATGGATGGTGGCCAGACTGCTTGCCAGACCAGAGTTCTGCATACCGACTTCGATGGATATGGCCCGTTTCTTAGGCTCGGACAGCCTGAGCATCCATCCTGCCAAATAGCCCAGGCAGAGACCGAAGATATTGTGAAGCATGACCACCAAGATTATCAGCAGACCGCCAGCCAACAGTTTGCTGGCATTGGCTGAGATGATGATAGCCACAATAAGGGCAATGGCAATCGATGAGAACGCCGGGAGATAGTCGATGGTTCGCTCGGTGAAGTTGGGCCAGATCCATTTTACCAGCAATCCCATGACGATGGGCAGTATGACCACCCAGAGAATGCTCAGGAACATGCTCATCACATCGACATCGATGCTCTTGCCGGCCAGCGCCCATGTCAGCAGCGGGGTCAGAAGCGGAGCCAACAGGGTAGAGACACTTGTTATGCCTACGGAGAGTGCAAGGTCGCCTTTGGCAAGGTAAGTGATCACGTTGGAGGCAGTACCGCCAGGACAACATCCTACTAACACCACACCCAAAGCCAAAGCCTCGTCGAGTTGGAACAGGCTAACCAGGCCCCAGGCAAGCAGCGGCATTACGACGAACTGTGCCAGACAGCCTATGACAACATCCTTCGGACGGCTGAAAATAATCTTGAAGTCCTGTAGCTTCAGGGTCAGTCCCATGCCGAACATCACTGCGCCGAGCAGATAGTTGATGACCGTCGGACGTACATGTTGGAACGCACTTGGGAAAGCAAGTGAGAGCAGTGCCGTGACGAGCACCAGTATGCCCATGTATTCGGATATGTAGTGACAGAGTTTCTTCATTGCTTAGTGTTTTAAAGCCAGTTTCACGTCTTCCTCTATCTGACTGATTTTGTCGGTAGGCTCATAGCGCTTAAGTACCTGACCGTCAGCCGACACGAGGAATTTCGTAAAATTCCACTTGATGTCCGACGACTTGTCGTATTCTGGGTCCTTCTTGCGCATCATGCCGTCGAGCAACTTGCCCGTCTTGTCGTTCAGGTCGAAGCCTCCGAAACCTTTCTGTGATTTCAGATAGGTGTAGAGTGCTTCAAGCTCTTTATACTGTGGTGTGAAGCCACAGCGCGTTGCCGTGTTCACAATCAGCAGCACCTTGCCGCGATAGGCAGAAAGCGAAACTTCCTTTCCGGCATCGTTCTTCACTTTGAATTCGTATATCGCTTGTGCCGAGAGGGGCAGCACGCCCATCATTGCCACGAGGCATACAATCATTCTTTTCATAATCTTTCTTGTTTTTTGGTGGCAAAGATACGAATAAGCGGGCGAAAAACAAAAGAAAATCTGTATTTCTTTCCTTTTTCTGTTGAAAATGCCTATCTTTGCAGAGCATAACATACAATCGACACACACATGGCGAAGGAACAATCAGCTACAAGGGAGCGCCAGCGCACTGATCTGCGCGAACCCAGACGCTACAAGGTGACCATCTACAACGACGACTTCACGACGATGGAATTTGTGGTGAAGATACTTGTCGAGGTGTTCTTTAAGGAGACAGGTGAGGCCGAGGCCCTGATGCTGGAGGTGCACCACTCCGACAAGGCTGTCGTCGGCATCTACAGCTACGATGTCGCCACCTCGAAGGTGCGCAAAGCCACACGGATGGCCCGTGAGGCCGGATTCCCGCTTCGCCTTACCGTCGAACCCGAAAAAGAGTAATATATGGCAGAAAATATCACACAGACAGAGCGCGCAGCCAGACTGCTGCACCAGGCACTGGTATATTGTCAGCAAGCCCGCCATGAGTTCATCACGCCCGAACACTTGCTGAAGGCACTGCTCCACGACCCGAATTTCTGCGACGTCCTCAGATACTATGCTGAGCCCGAAGAGATAGGTGACTGTCTGGATCAGCAGCTGGGACAGTTGGAACGCGTGCCCGAAGGCAATATCTACCAGCCCGAGGTGTCAGAACAGTTAGGACGGGTGATTGAGCTTGCCTGCCGGCAGGTGTATAACAGTAGTGCCAAGGCGATGGACACGCCCCACCTTGTAGAAGGCATCCTCCAACTTGATGAGTCGTGGGCCTGCTATCTGCTGAAGGAAGCCCTCGGCAGCAACGAGAGCGAATTCATGAGCAGCCTTATCACCGACTACGAGTTTGACGATCATCTGGAAGCCGAGACGGGCGGGAAGAAACATGAGGAGGCCTGGCGCCGGCTGGTGACCTGTATGAACGAGCACTACGGAGACCACAATCCCCTGATTGGCCGCGACGAAGAGCTGGAGCGCACGATACAGGTGCTCTGCCGTCGTGACAAGAATAATCCCCTCCATATTGGAGAGCCCGGTGTCGGCAAGACGGCTCTTGTCTGGGGGCTCGCTCGTATGATTGAGGAAGGTCGTGTGCCTGAGCGGCTGAAGGGCAGCCGCATCTACCAGCTCGACATCGGTACCCTGCTCGCCGGCACCCAGTATCGCGGCGACTTCGAGAACCGCATCAAGCAGATTATGGACGGCATCCGGGAGGAAAGCGACCGCAACATCGTCTATATCGACGAGATCCACACACTGGTGGGCGCAGGTGCTACCGGCGAGGGGGCGATGGACGCCTCCAACATGCTCAAGCCCTATCTCGAGACGGGTGCCATCCGCTTCATCGGCTCCACCACCTATGAGGAGTATAACCGCCACTTCTCGCGCTCCAAGGGACTCGTGCGCCGTTTCCAGCAGATCGACATCCCTGAGCCGACGCCCGAGGAAGCCAAGCATATCCTGAGACAGTTGCGCACGCAATACGAACAGTTTCATCACGTCAGCTACGACGAGGCCGCTCTCGATTTCGCCGTCGATGCCAGCTACAAGCATGTCAACGACCGCTTCCTGCCTGACAAGGCCATCGACCTTATCGACGAGGCCGGAGCTGCGATGGAGGTCAGCAAAGAGCAGCATATCGTCCGCAAGGAGGAGATAGCCGACGTACTGGCCAAGACCTGCAAGGTCGATGCCCTCGCCATCCGGGAGGCCGACGACAACGCCCGGCTGGAGTCACTCGCACCTCGTTTGTTGGACAAGATATACGGTCAGGACGAGGCCATCCGTCAGGTGGTGGAGTCCGTCCAGATGTCGAAGGCCGGACTGCTCGACGACAACAAGCCTCTGGCCTCGCTGCTCTTCGTAGGACCGACGGGCGTCGGCAAGACCGAGGTTGCCCGCGTGCTGGCCCGCGAACTGGGCATCACTCTGCAGCGTTTCGACATGAGCGAATACACCGAGAAGCATACCGTTGCCAAACTCATCGGATCGCCTGCAGGCTACGTAGGCTACGAAGACGGCGGACTGCTCACCGATGCCATCCGCAAGACGCCCAACTGCGTGCTGTTGCTCGACGAGATTGAAAAGGCCCATCAGGATATCTACAATATTCTGCTGCAGGTGATGGACTACGCCCGACTTACGGACAACAAAGGGCGCAAGGCTGACTTCCGCAACGTCATACTTATCATGACCTCCAATGCCGGCGCCCAGTTTGCCGCCCAGGCCAATATCGGTTTCACTGGCAAGACGAGTAGGGGCGAGGCTATGCTCAAGCAGGTGAAGAAAACCTTCAAGCCCGAGTTTATCAACCGCCTGACGGGCACCGTTGTATTCAACGACATGGACCGCCGGATGGCCACCCTTATCCTGAAGAAGAAACTCGGCGAACTCGAGGAGAAACTCGCTGCACGCCAAGTGACGATGACCCTTACCGACGAAGCCTTTTCCTGTCTGCTCGACGAAGGCTTCACCCGTGAATACGGCGCCCGTGAGATGGACCGCGTCATTGCCCAGCGGCTCAAGCCCCTGCTGATGCGTGAGATACTATTCGGCAGTCTGAAACAAGGCGGTAGTGTCACAATAGCCCTCAGCGATGGCAGTCTTTCAATTAGACGATAACCTCTGGTTTCCCGATCCCCATCTGGGTGAAGACGACGGACTGATAGCCGTCGGCGGCGATCTCTCCGTCGATCGTCTGTTGCTGGCCTATTCCTATGGTTTCTTCCCCTGGTACTCGTACCGCGACCAGTCGGAGCCGCAGTGGTTCTGTCCCTTGCAGCGCTTTGTCATCTTTCCTGGTGAAATCCACGTCAGCCACTCCATGCGCCAACTCCTTCGCCGACAGGAATATGAGCTTACCATTAATTGTGACTTTGACGGCGTTATACGCGGCTGTGCCACCGCCCAGAACCGCAATCAGCAGGATGGCGCCTGGCTCGGACCAGACATGATCGAGGCTTATACCGAGATGCATCGTCAGGGATTTGCCGCCAGTGTCGAGGTGTGGTGCGGTGATGAACTTGTAGGCGGTCTTTACGGCATCAATATCGGTAAAGCTTTCTTCGGCGAAAGTATGTTCTCGCTTGCACCCAGTGCATCGAAACTTGCCCTCATCCACTTGGCCCGCTATTTTGGCAGCCTCGGCGGCAAGCTCATCGACTGTCAGTTCGAGACACCTCACCTCCGTACAATGGGAGGCCGACACATCTCCTATGAGGAATACCTTCGCATCATCTCCGAATAGCCGACTTGCTGATTATAGCTTCAGACGGCGCCAGAGCCAGTTGGGCACCAGGCGCCAGAAGAAGGTAAGCACGCGATAGCGGGCGTCGATGATGCGGACGTGACGGCCCTTTCGGATACTGTTGACAATATCTCGGGCAACGGCCTCAGGGCGGAGCATCATGGGATAGCGGAAGGTGCCGCTGAGCAAGGCGGTATCGACGAAGCCCGGACGGATGTCGGTGATGCGGATGTCAAGGTGGCGCTGACGGGTCTGCTGTTCGAGTGCCTGCAGATAGGTGGCCTGCAGGGCCTTGGTGGCCGAGTAGGCTGGAGCAGGACCGAGTCCCTTGGTACAGGCGATGGAAGTGATGGCGACGATATGCCCTTTGCCTTGTCTGGCGAAATAGCGATAGGCGGTGTCTATCATGCGTGTGAAGCCGAGAGCGTTGGTCTCCATCGTGCGCAGTTCGATGTCGGTCTCCAGCGTGCGGTTTTGTTTGCCGATGCCCGAGGAGTGGAAGTATAGGTCCATGCCACCGAGTCGTTCGACGAGGGTAAGCAGTCGCTCTCCGGCATCAGTCTGGGTAACGTCGATGGTCATTGCTTCGATACGCTCAGGGGCAGTGGACTTGAGTGCGAGCAGTTGTTCTTCGCGACGTGCAGCGATGCCGAGCTGCCAGCCCTCGGTCAGCAGCAGCTTGGCCACTTCGAGACCGATGCCGGAACTGGCGCCGACGATGATTGCCTTCTTTGCTGTCATTTTTGGTTGCGAAATTACTAAATTTTTCTGTTTCCGCTCAAATTTTCGGCAATTATTTATGGTTATTGGGCGAATTTGTTTATCTTTGCACCTGATGAGGACGAAATACTGGCTTTGCTTGCTCCTAACGGGGTGGTTGCTGATGACGCCTAAGGCGGTTTCGGCAGCAGAGAACCGATTCTATGTCTATAATGCTGCCAACGGTCTGTCGGACAACAGCGCGCAGACGATCACTTGTACGAAGACTGGCCGGCTGGTCATCACGACATCGGGGCAGATAAACTTCTTCGACGGGCAGAAATTCAACTTCATCGACCCCAGCACAGAAAACGTGTACCCACTGTCGAAATACAGCGGAAAGTATCATCTTTACTTCGACCGCTATCACCACCTTTGGCTGAAGCACAGAAACATCGTGACCTGCGTGAACCTCTTGACGGAGCGCTTCGTGGAATCGATTCCCGAGGTGTTTGAAGACTTTGGCTTCACGGACACGGTAGAGGATATGTTTGTGGACCAGCGCAATGAGGTGTGGGTGCTGACGGCCAAGGGACTGACCTGTACGAAAGAGAAGCAGACCATCAAGGTGAGACAGGACCAGAACCTGCAGGATCTCGCGGTGAGCGGCGACATGCTGATGCTCTTCTACGGCAACGGACTGGTGGAGGTGTATGACATGAAAAAAGGTACGAAGACACGTGACTTCCGCGTGTATGACGAAAAACTGGCGGAGACGTATAAACGTACGTCGCTGGTATATATCTCCGGCAAGTCGGTATTCCAGATCAGGAACGGCAACAACAACGGCATCCTTGTGCGCTTCGACATCGATCAATGGAAGCCGGAGGTCGTGATGCGACAGCCATACTACCTGAGCAATATCATTGAGAAGGACAGCACACTCTATATCCCCTGCGCCAAAGGCTATTGGACCTACGAACTGGCTACGCACAAGCTGGTGCATACCGAACAATTACAGATGGCTACGGGCGATCTGCTGGCGACAGACATCAACGCGATGACCTTCGACCGTCAGGGGGGCATGTGGGTGTGTACCGAGAAGCGAGGACTGCTCTACTCGCGGCCTACGTCATCGCCCTTTAATGTCTATGGTATGAACAGCCACCGGGCTACGGAACTGGCCATACTGATGGACCGTACGCTGAAGCCAAGGGAGACTTATAGAGACAAGACGGTGAACTGCGTGTATCGCGACTCGAGAGGCTGGGACTGGGTAGGCACGAAGACCGGGCTACACCTCTATCGCAAGGCATCGGACTGCCTGCCGGATGTCATCACGCGGCAGGACGGACTGCTGAACAACGTGGTGCACTCGGTAATCGAGGATCGGGCGCACAATATCTGGGTGGGCACGAGCTTCGGTCTGTCGTGCCTCGTATTCAAGGGCGACCAACTGCGATATATCAACAGCTATAACCAATGGGACAAGATACCGGCAGAATCGTTCAGCAACGGACGGGCCCTCAGTCTGCCCGACGGTTCGCTGGCCATGCAGATGATTGACCACATGGTCGAGTGGAAGCCCGAGGAGATGATAACTATCACGGATGCCATGAAGCAGGAGATCTATCCGAAGCTCATCAAACTGCTCGTGAACGGTGTGGAAATCAAGACGGGGATGGAACTCGACGGGAACGTGATCTTGCCGAAGGCACTCTCCCGGACAGGGGAAATCGACCTGAACTACGACCAGAACTCGCTGTCGCTGACATTCTCGGCACTGAACTACTTCAGACCGCAGCAGACATATTATCGCGTGAGGGTGAACGGACTCGATGACACGTGGCGCATCCTGACGCAATACAACTCGGGCGGACTGGTGGACAGACAGGGACAGCTGCACCTGCCGTTGACGGGCCTGAAGCCTGGCTCTTACACGGTGGAGGTGCAAAGCTCGATGCTTCCCGACACGTGGGAGAGCGTCCCCTACGAGTGGGTCATCAACGTGAACGAGCCCTGGTGGCGCACTACTGGTATGATGGCGCTGCTCGGAACAGTCGTATTCCTGCTGTTGGCCTTCAACATCTTCTATTATATCAAGAACAGCAACATGCGGGCACAGCGCAACAGCGAGGAACGCGGGCTGGTGACCAGATTCCGCAATTTTGTGGATCGCTGCACGGAGCGGAGCGGACTGTTGGAGCCTACCATCGACGAGACACACGGGCTGAAAGGCAGCGAGCAGAACGAGTTGTCGCCAGAGTTCATCAACATGATGCTGAAACTGGTGCCCCTGATGAAGAAAAAAGGGTCGAAGATGAGTATCCGCGAACTGAGCGAGGCTGTGAATATGGAGGTGCCTCACTTCTACCAGCTGCTGATGGGTAATATCTATAAGAGCCCCAGACAGCTCAAGCTGCTGCTGATGCTGAAGAAGGCTGCGCTGTCGCTGGAGACAACAAACGACGACATCGAGGTCATTGCCTATGACTGTGGCTTCGTATCGGCAAACTATCTGATTGCTTCATTCTATCGTGAATACAAGATGACGCCAGAGGCTTATCGCCGCAAATACGGACAGGCATAAGTCCCTTAGCGAAGCGTGATCTGCGCATAGCTCGTCAGGCGCCATGTGCGTTCTCCCGTACCTTTGTAATAGACCATCGCCTGATAGCGGTTCTCGGTCTCGAAGTAGCTGCCTTCAGAGGGAAGGGGGTGCGACTGACCGTCGTCGGTGACCCAGAGATACTGATAGGAGTAGTAGCCCTGTTTCTGGAGGATGGAGGCGGTGTAGAGTCCGGTGTTCTCGTCGTAGGTCATCTGATAGGTCTCGAGAGCCTCCGTTGCCCAGCGACCTTCGATGACAATGACACCTTCGGGGATGCGAGGTGCCTTCAGACGGTAGTTCACCCAGACGTAGTCGCTGGTGATGTCGTTGTCGCGATTGTCGCTGTTGCGGATATAGAAGGCCCCGTTGGCATCCTCGTCGTAGATATAGGCGGGGCGCGGCTCACTGAGGAAGGGGTAAGCCTGCCAGGCTTTACCGTCCCAGCGAATGCGCTCGATACCCATCGTCGGATGACTGGTGTCGAGAATTTCGAACTTGCGGTATTCATTGCCACCGTCGAAGATGAGGTCGCGACGGTGCTCGAAAGCCAGCCCCTGATGGTTGACGGCGCTGGGCTGCGTGTTCCAGCGCCAGGTATCTTCGCGTCCGTTCTGCATGACGACAGTCTGGAGTTGCTGACTGACATCTGTCACCTGCCAGTCGCCATAGGATAGCTTGAAGGACACCTGCTGATGGCTGCCGTTGACATCAGTGTCGGTATTGGTGGTGGCAGCCATCGAGAGGAGCATTGTCTGCTCGGTGACCATGAACTCCACGCTGGCGAGGGTCTCACTGGTGTCGTCATCGATGATGTAGAGGCGGTAGTTGCCGCTAAGCTTCAGTCGGCAGCGGTCGTTGGGCAGTTGCAGCCGATAGTGTGTGTAGGGCACTACGGTGTTGATGCTGTGTTCGTAGTCGTCGATGACGTTGTCGTTGAAGCCTTCCAGCCAGTCGCTTTCGAAGATATCCTCGGAGACGGTCCAGTCCGCCTCACAGTGTTCCAGACGGTAGATATAACGATGACTGTCGTGCGAGAGCTCGTCGAAGGCGACGTTCAGGACATCATCACCGTAGAGGCGCATCACGGTAGGTGAGAGCCAGTCGTTGTTGACGACAGCCTGCAGGGATTTGACCTGCGAGGAGAGGATTCGGTTCTCAGCCTGTGCGTTGAGCACAAGCGCCAGCATCAGTGCGAGGACGGCTCTCTTCATAGTTTACAGTTTATAGTTTACAGTTTATAGTTAGCGGCGGCGCTCCTTGAGAATGCCGTGACGATAAGCGTAGAGCAACTTCTTGAGATCGGCTACCTGGCGCTTCAGCTCTTCCCCCTTGTCGGTATCAGCTACCAGCATGCGGTGGGCAGACATCTCGACAATCTGCGTCGTCGATTTAATGTCGGTCTCGCGCACGATGGCATCACGCTGTGAGGTAAACGGCTCATGCTGTACGAGCTGGAAACCGCGGGAGTGATAGACGAGGGTGTAGCCTGCGATGCCAGTCTCGTGGTGATAGGCCTCGGAGAAGCCGCCGTCGATGACCATCAGCCTACCGCCTGCCTTGATGGGGTTCTCGCCTTTGGAAGCGTGGACAGGCACGTGGCCGTTGATGATATGACGGTTTTGGCCTTTCACCTCAAAGGCATCGAGAATGCGGTCGCAGACCTCAGCAGAGTCGCGCAGCTTGAAGTAGTTGCCTTTCTCCTCCTTATAGGTCTCCTTGTCGTCGAGGAAATAGCGTTCAAAGGTAGCCATCTTCGACTTGTCGAAGAGAGGAGAGTCTTTACCACACCAAAGGTAGAGGAAATAGTCGCGGGCATAGTCGCGTGGGTAGTCTTCATCGGAGGTGGTCTCGAAGGCCGCACGGATCATCATGCCGATGTTGTGCATGAGATCTTTCCCGCTGTAGCGCATACCGGGATAGATTTCCACTTCCTTCAGAGAGCCGTCGTCGTTAAGCGGACAACTGGCGTGGAAGAGGAGATTGGAGTTGCTGACGGTGTACATACAGCCGTGGGACAGCAGTGTGCGGATATGCTTCTTGAGCTTCTCACAGATGCGGAAGGAGTGGTGGAGCTTGTCCATCAGGTCTTTTTCCTCCGCTGTAAGGCTATTGGGACTGGCGGGGTCGATTGTTGGGAAGTGACAGCTGCGCATGGGATAGTCGTTGCCGTCGATGGTGCAGATGCCGCGCTCGTAGTCGATATGGTCGAAGAGGTTGCGATCCTGCATCTGCCACTCTGGACGACGGTTGAAGATGGCAGCCTCCTCCTTGAACTGTATGACGGCGATGGCCTTGTGCATCTTAGCCGTCAGCAGGCGGGTCTTATCGTCCATCTTGTTGCCTGTCAGCATTTTCGGCATGAACTCCTCACAAGGGTCGTCGTCATAGGCGTCGAGGGCAAAGGTGGCCAGCGGCACGAGGTTGATACCGTACTCCTCGATGGTGGCGAGGTTGGCATAGCGCAGACAGAGGCGCAGCACATTGCAGATGCAGGCGTTGTTGCCTGCAGCGGCCCCCATCCAGAGAATATCGTGGTTGCCCCACTGGATATCCCAGGCGTGATACTGGCGCAGCGTATCCATAATAATATGTGCACCAGGTCCGCGGTCGTAGATGTCACCGAGGATATGGAGCTGGTCGATGGCCAGCCGCTGGATGACGTTACAGATGGCCACAATGAAATCGTCGGCACGGCCTGTGGATATGATGGTATTTACAATCACGCTGACATAGGCGGCCTTGTCGTTGTCCGAGAGGCTTTCATGAAGCAGTTCCTCGATGATATAGGAGAAATCTTCGGGAAGCGACTTGCGCACCTTCGAGCGTGTGTATTTGGAGGAGACGTCGCGACAGACCTTCACGAGCTGGTGGATGGTGATGCGATACCAGTCGTCGATATCGGTCTCACGTGTCTTGATGAGCTCCAGTTTCTGCTCAGGGTAGTAGATAAGCGTGCAGAGTTCTTTCTTTTCCGATTCGCGGATGTCATTGCCGAAGAGTTCGTTGACCTTTCGCTTGATGTTGCCAGAGGCATTCTTCAGCACATGCTGGAAGGCGCCGCTCTCTCCGTGGAGGTCGGCCAGAAAGTGTTCTGTACCCTTTGGCAGCGCCATGATGGCCTCGAGGTTGATGATCTCAGTAGAGGCATCGGCGATGGTCGGGAACGACTGTGCGAGGAGCTGCAGGTAGTGCATGTCTGCCTCGATGCTTTCATGATGAGTAGTTGTCATATTTTCAAGTGGTTTGTTAGAAGTTTGCGTATCTGTTGTGTCTGACGGTTGTCGAGCGGTGCTACAGGCATATAGCCCTCGTCGATCTGCGTCTGCTCACTAAGCACCTGCATGAGACTTCGGGTATAGTTCAGGAGTCGTTTTTCCCCGAGAGCTTCCGACAGCTGGTCGTCGTTGACGTTGTCGTGCATGAGTTCTCTGGTAAGCTCTAGCATGTGGAGCAACAGAGGCTGTCGATGAATCTGGCGAATCATTTTCACAAGATAGACAGTCTCGTTGCCATCATATTCGCCCACCAGCTCCTTGAGCGGCTTGGGCAGGGCGTAGGAATCGGGGAAATAGGCTCCCGTATAGTGGTCGATGCTGTCGGGCATTTGGAGGCCGAGCACACTGATGCCGTAGTCAACATAGTTGCGGATGTTCTCGTGGTCGGCATAGACCAACAGCCTGCGCCAGTCGATATCCCCGGTACGTCCCACGGCCTCGGTAGAGGCACACCATCTGCTGTCGCCCGTTACCCCTGCCTTCAGGATGGTGGCAAGGGCAGCACGGCTCATCATGTCGAGCTGCTCGATGGTGTTGGAGTCCATCACGCGTTGATAGACATCGAATAGTTTCCGGCACATCTCTGCGGGCGTGATGGTATTCGTAGTGACGGCATTGTGGATCTCCTCGATACGGTTGTTCCATCCAAGTTTCTGGAAATTTTCCTTTTCCAGCTTACCCAGCGTGATGATTACGTAGGCACGACTGAGCAGGCGCTTCTGCCAGAGGATTTTCTTGCCCAGTTTCTCATGGACAGCTTGTTGCCCGACGATCCAAGGCTCCATCTGTCCGTGTGGGGTGACGATGATGCGCGCCCCCTGACGCTCGGCTGCATAGGCTGCCCTCGCAATGATGCTGCTCCAACAACCGTGACAATGCAGGATGTCTGGCTCCTGCGTCTGCAGATGTTGCTTGAAATCCGTATAGTTGTCCACCATCCGTATGTCGGCTTGCTCGCACAGCTTATCGACAATCAGGCGGACGTGATGTCGGATTAGTTCATCATTCTTTGGGTAGATATGCAGTATCTTCATAACGAGATGGTAGTGGTAGAGGCGAACAGGTTCTTGAGAATGATTCTAAACCGCGCATAGAGAAGCTTGCCATAGGAGATCTTTTGTTGGAAAAGACTCAATACATCGTAGGCCAGTTCGCGCTTGACGATGATGAAGTCGTAGCGCCCGCAGACGAGGCTGTTGCGCTGACGGTCATAGACGCGCTTGAGCTTGCGCTCTGCTTTCAGGATATGATGGCTTGCGTCGTCGAGATAGGCAAAGGATTGTAGCTTGATGCCTTTCTTCTTGAAATAGCCGAGCGTCAGATCAGCATCTGCATCCATCGCCTCGACGATGCATTTCAGAATGTCGGCAGAAGGTAGCTCGTTTTGGATTTTTGAAATAATAATCCATTCAAATCCAGAAGCTTTCACGCCGATGCTCAAGGCATACTTCCGTCGCTGACTGATTTTGTTGGAGTCGGGTAGGAAGGTAGTGTGCAGTTTAGGATATGCCTCCTTCAACTGCTTCAGCACATCAGGGGTTTCATCAGTTGACATCTCATCGACCACGATGACATCATATCCAGGCTCATAGTCCTGCGTGAGATAAGAAGGCAGATTCTCACGTATATCCTGTGCCTGGTCGTGAACCGTGATGAGGAAAGATGCCGATAGATTTCTATTGTCCATTTATCATACTGTTTACAGTTTACTGTTTACTGTTTATATTATGTCGTCACTCATATAGCCGACAGGCAGTTTGCGACAGTTGTATTGCGATGCCATGATCTCACCGTAGGCTCCAGCCGAACGGATGGCCAGAAGGTCGCCCCGCTTTGTGCGATTGATGTCAATCTGTTTGGCAAAGACATCCGTTGACTCGCAGATCGGGCCCACTACATCGTAAGTCTCTGCAGGCTCCTCGCTTGAGATATTCTCAATCTTATGATACGCCTGATAGAGCGCCGGGCGGATGAGGTCGGTGAAACCGGCATCCACGATGGCGAACTTCTTCACGGCACCCTTCTTTATATATAAGGTACGCGTGATGAGTGAGCCACATTGGGCCACCACTGCCCGCCCGAGTTCGAAATGCAGTGTCTGTCCGTTGCGCAGCTTCAGTTTACGGGCATAGGTGTCGAAGTAACTCTTGAAGTCGGGCAGGGGAACACGGTTCGGATGCGTGTAGTCGATGCCGAGTCCGCCTCCCACATTGATATGCTCAACGCGGATGCGATGGCGCTCGAGTTCATCTTGCAGTTCGTTGACACGATTGCAGAGTGCCTCGAAATCACCCATGTCGAGAATCTGTGAGCCGATATGGAAGTGCAGGCCCACGAACTTGACATGAGCCATCTTCTGAGCCTCTTCGATCACGGGGATCATGTCGCGCATGGCGATGCCGAACTTATTCTCGGCCAGACCAGTGGTGATGTTGGCATGTGTATGGGCGCCCACATTAGGATTCAGACGGAAGGCGACACGCGCCACCTTTCCCTTGGCAGCTGCAAGTTCATTGATAACCTCCAGTTCGGGAATACTCTCCACATTGAAACAGAAGATGTCCTGGTCGAGGCCGAGGTTAATCTCCCAGTCGCTTTTGCCAACGCCTGCATACACAATCTTGCCGCTCGGGAAACCAGCCTTGACAGAGGCCTCTATCTCACCACCGCTGACACAGTCTGCGCCCAGTCCTGCCTCTCTGATGATACGCAGTATCCTCGGGTTTGCATTGGCCTTGACGGCATAGTGTACGACAAAGCCTTCATGCTTGCCAGCCTCGTCGTTGATGGTGCGCAGCGTCTGGCGCAACAGTTCTGTATCATAGTAGTAGAAGGGCGTCTCGATCTTCGCCAGCTTCTCTACGGGGAAAATTCCTTTTGCCATATCGGTCTTTTTGTTTACAGTTCACAGTTTACTGTTTACTGTTTGGTTGTGCTGTGTTGTTGTGAGTGTCTATTTCTTGTTGAATATCGTGTTGCTCAGGCTCTGCAGGGCGCGTTTCTTGTCCTCCTCGCGGATGAGGAAGGAGATATTGTAGTTGGAGCCGCCATAGCTGACCATACGCACGGGGATATCCTTCATGGCATCGAGGGCCAGTGTCTCGAAGCCGATATTCGACCAGTCGAGGTCGCCGACAACACAGACGATACACATGTTGGTATCTACGGTCACAGTGCCGTACTTCTTCAGCTCATCCACAATCTCACCGAGATGAGAGGAATTGTCGATACTCATGGATACACCCACCTCGGAGGTACAGATCATGTCGATACTCGTCTGGTAGCTCTCGAAGATCTCGAAGACCTTGCGCAGGAAGCCTGTAGCCAGGAGCATACGCGAAGACTTGATCTTGATGGCGGTGATATTGTCCTTGGCAGCAATGGCCTTGATCTTGCCGTATTCCGTCTTGTTGCTGATGGTAGTGCCCTCAGCCTCAGGATCCATCGTGTTCAGCAGGCGTACGGGGATACTGGCATACTTTGCGGGCTGCACACAGGTGGGGTGAAGGATCTTTGCGCCGAAGTAGGCGAGCTCTGCAGCCTCCTCAAAGTGGAGCTGGTGGACAGGCTCTGTCTTATCGACGATACGCGGGTCGTTGTTGTGCATGCCGTCGATATCGGTCCAGATCTGTATTTCCTCAGCATTGATGGCGGCACCAATCAGCGAGGCCGTATAGTCACTGCCGCCACGCTGCAGATTGTCCACCTCGCCGTAGGCATTACGACAGATGAATCCCTGTGTCAGATACACTTGGGCACCCTGTTTTTCTTCGAGTATGGCTTTGAGCTTCTCCTTGATATAGACGGGGTCGGGCTCTGAGTTCTTGTCCGTGCGCATGAAATCGAGCGCATTGATAAGCTCCGCCTTGATGCCCTGCTCCTTCATGTAGTTCACCACCATGTTCGTAGAGATGATTTCACCCTGGGCCACGATGGCCTTTTCCTCGAAACTCGTGAAGAGTTCCTTGGTGAAAGAGCGGAGATAGTCAAACTCACCATGCAGGAACTCCGTCGTGGCAGCCTTTGTCTCTTCCTGCGTGTAGAGCTCATCTACATGCTTGGCATATTTCTGTTCCAGACGATTGATGACCTCATTGGCGCCATCGGGGTTCTTTTTGTAAAGGTAGTCGGATATCTCAACCAAAGAGTTGGTGGTACCAGACATAGCGGAGAGCACGACGAAAACAGGTTCTCCCGATTTTGTGACGAGCTTGGTCACTTCTTTCATCCTCTGTGGGGTGCCGACGGATGTACCGCCGAATTTCATCACTTTCATAACGTTATTATTTTATTTATTCTTCAATGTTCCTCTAAACTCTAAACTATAAACTCTAAACTATAAACTGTAAACCGTAAACAATAACCTATATCTCCTCTCGCTCGGAATACCTGACTCTGATCTCGTCGGTATCAGGTGTGTCATCGACGATAATCAGATGATGGAAGTCGTTGGTGACATCCTCCATCTGAGCATTCTGGCATCGGTAGGTGACACTCGGGTTAGCCTCGATGAGCGGCAGGTTATGGGTTGACATGACGATGGCGGTGCCCTCACCGGCAATCCTGAACAGCAGCTCAATAATCTCCTTCGACGTCTCTGGATCGAGGTTACCCGTCGGCTCGTCGGCAAGGATCAGCTTCGGCTTGTTGAGGATCGCCCTTGCAATGGCCACGCGCTGCTGCTCACCGCCAGAGAGCTCGAAGGGCATTTGCTGGGCCTTGTCGGCCATGCCTACAGCCTCGAGCACTTCATTGATGCGCTCCTCGATGCCGTCTTTCTTCTTCCAGCCCGTGGCCTTCAGCACAAACTCGAGGTTCTTATAGACGGTGCGGTCGGCAAGCAGCTGGAAGTCCTGAAACACGACGCCCATCTCTCTTCTCAGGGCCGGGATGTCCTTATTGCGGATAGTAAGCAGGTCGCGCCCGAGTACGTTGGCCTCGTCGGCCTCGTCTATTTCCAGTTCGCAGTAAAGCGTTCTCATCAGTGTGGTCTTTCCACTTCCCACACGACCGATAAGGTAGATAAACTGGCCTTCATCGACCTGAAAATTCACATTCTTCAGCACGCAAATACCATGTCGCTGGTATATGTTGGCGTTCTTATAACTGATCAGCATAACTGTAAACTATAAACTGTAAACTATAAACTGTAAACTGTAAACCGTAAACTGTAAACTATAAACTGTAAACTATAAACAGTAAACTATAAACAGTAAACTCTTCATTTCATTTCTCCTGCAGCCTTAGCCTTCCTGCGCTTTGCATCCCAGTTGGGATCGTGACGCTTCGCCAGTTCTGCGGCTATGTCCTCGATGCGCATGCCCTTTGCGGTAAGCAGTACGAGCAAATGGTAGAGCATGTCGGAAACTTCATAAGTCAGTTGCTCATTTGTGCCTGTGCAGGCTTCAATGACCGACTCCAGCGCTTCTTCACCCACCTTCTGGGCGATGCGCTTCACGCCGTCCTTGAAGAGCTTGGTGGTGTAGCTGCCTTCAGGCATCTCCTCGTGGCGGCGATAGATGAAGTCCTGCAACTCCGTGAGGAAGAGCAGTACATTCTGCTCGTTGTCCTCGCCCCAGCAGGTGTCTGTGCCTGTATGGCATGTGGGCCCGTCGGGGTTAGCCTTTACGAGCAGGGTGTCGTTGTCGCAGTCCACCTTTATATCTACAAGATGCAGAAAGTTTCCGGAGGTCTCTCCCTTGGTCCAAAGGCAGTTGCGCGAGCGGCTCCAGAACGTCACTTTCTTTGTCTCCAGTGTCTTGTCGAGTGCTTCTTGGTTCATATAGCCCATCATGAGCACATTCTTTGTCATTGCATCCTGAATGATGGCGGGTACAAGTCCACCCCCTTTTTCAAAATCTACTTTCATATCTTCAATCCTTCAATTTTTCAATCCTTCAATTCTTCAATTCTTCAATTCTAACGTTTATTCCTTCTGATTTCAAGTACTGTTTAAGTTCGGGTACGGGTATCTCGCCGAAATGGAAGACACTCGCTGCGAGGGCGGCATCGGCATGTCCCTCGATGAAGACATCGCGGAAATGCTCGCGTCGGCCCGCACCGCCACTGGCGATGATAGGGATGGACAGACGATCGGCCAGTTCGCGCAATGCCTCGTTGGCATAGCCCTCCTTTACGCCATCATGGTTCATCGACGTGAAGAGGATCTCACCGGCTCCGCGCTCCTGTGCCTCATGTGCCCATTCAAACAGCCTCCGCTCCGTGCGTTCGCGCCCGCCCTTGAGATAGCAGTGCCATGAGCCGCGCTCTTCCTCATCCTCCCGCGCGTCGATGGCACAGACGCATACCTGGGAGCCAAAGCGACGGGCTATCTCGTCGATGAGTTCCGGACGCCGGATGGCAGCGCTGTTGACGCTGACTTTGTCGGCCCCGGCATAGAGCAGCCGCTCTACATCGGCCAACTCATTGATACCCCCGCCTACGGTGAAAGGAATGTTTATCTCCTGTGCCACGCGGGTCACCATTTCGGTGAAGGTCTTGCGCCCCTCGAAGGAGGCTGTGATGTCGAGAAACACGAGCTCGTCGGCTCCCTGCTCGGAATAAGCCTTTCCCAGTTCGACAGGATCGCCCGCAGAGCGCAGGTTCACGAAGTTCGTGCCTTTGACGGTCTCACCGTCTTTCACGTCCAGACAGGGTATGATGCGTTTTGCTAATCCCATATTTAATTCCTATAAACTCTAAACTATAAACTCTAAACTCTAAACCGTAAACTGTAAACTATAAACTGTAAACTATAAACTGTAAACTCTAAACCGTAAACTGTAAACTCAATTCTTCCAAATTGATCCTTCCTTCATAGATGGCCTTTCCGAAGACAACGGCGGGGATGCCTGCCGCGTCGAGGGCCATGATATCTTCTTTCGACGACACGCCGCCGCTCGCAATCAGGTGCAGTTGCGGATAGACATCCATCACTTGCCTGTAGAGGTCGATGGCGGGGCCTGCGAGGGTGCCGTCTTTTGAGATCTCTGTGCAGAGCACATTCCTGACACCCCGGTCAATATACTTTCTGAGGAAAGGCAGCAGGTCTTCGGTGGAGTCTTCTTTCCAGCCGTTGATGCTGATCTTCCCGTTGCGTACGTCTGCACCGAGTATCATGCGCTGGGCACCGTATTTCTCGATCCAGCCCAGGAACAGGTCCGGATTAGTCACAGCTATGGAACCTACGGTCACCATTGCAGCACCGGCTTCAAATGCCTTCTCGATATCCTCGTCGGTCTTGATGCCGCCGCCGAAATCCACGGTCAGACTTGTTTCGGTGGTGATAGCCTTCAGCACCTCGTCGTTGACGATATGCTTCGACTTGGCACCGTCGAGATCTACCACGTGCAGTCGCTGGAAGCCCAGAGCCTCGAACTCTCTGGCCACCTCGGCAGGTGAGTCACGATAGACGGTCTTCTGGTCGTAGTCGCCTTTTGTCAGGCGCACACACTGTCCGTTGATGATGTCTATTGCTGGTATGAGTTCTATCATAGGTCAAGGAAGTTTCTGATGATACGTTCACCTATCCGTCCACTCTTTTCCGGGTGGAACTGACAGGCATAGAAATTATTCTTGTGCATGGAGGCCGAGTAGGGCAGGATATAGTCGGCTGTAGCTATGGTGTCGGCGCAGAGCGGCACGTAGTAGCTGTGCACGAAATAGACGTAGCCGCCTTCTATGCCCTCCATGAGCGGCGACTTTGTGTCGTAGAGCCTGTTCCATCCCATGCAGGGCACCTTGTCCTCATGGCGCTCAGGCTGGAAGCGCTTCACCTCGGCATCGAAAATGCCGATACAATCGACGTCACCCTCCTCCGAGTGCCTGCAGAGCAACTGCTGTCCCACGCAGATGCCGAATACCGGTTGCCGCAGGTCGCGTATCACCTCGTCCAGTCGCCGTGCCTTCAGGTATTCCATCGCCCCGCGCGCCTCGCCCTGTCCGGGGAAGAGCACACGGTCCGCTTTCCTCAGCAGCTCCGGGTCGTCTGTCAGCGTCGGCTCGATGCCCATCCTTCGGAGTGCATTCACCACCGAGTAGATGTTACCTGCGTTGTATTTTACAATTGCTACATTCATCTCTAAACTCTAAACTATAAACTCTAAACTATAAACTATAAACCGTAAACTGTAAACTGTAAACTAAAACCCATTCTCATGAGAAAATAATCGTCTTGTTCTTATAGGTGAGGATCTTACGCTGTATGTGTTTCGAGACAGCATGCGACAGCACGATCTTCTCGAGGTCCTTGCCCTTCAGCACCAGGCTCTCAGGCGTGTCCTTATGAGTGATGCGGGTCACGTCTTGTTCGATGATAGGACCTGCATCAAGCTCCGCCGTCACATAGTGGCTCGTGGCACCGATAATCTTCACGCCGCGCTCATAGGCCTGGTGATAGGGCTTTGCCCCGATAAAGGCAGGCAGGAAAGAGTGGTGGATGTTGATGATGTGGTGAGGGTACTCGGCGATCATCTCGTCGGAGATAATCTGCATATAGCGGGCTAAGACGATGAAAGAGATATCCTCTTTCTTCAGCAGGTCCATCTCTGCCTTTTCCACCTCAGCCTTATTCGAGTGGTCTTTATTGATACTCCACACGTAATAGGGGATGCCAAACTGATCGGCGACGTAGCGCAGATCCTCATGGTTGGAGACGATGCAGGGTATGTCGCAGTTGAACTCTCCAGCCTTCCAACGGGCCAGCAGGTCATAGAGGCAATGGCTCATCTTCGACACGAAAATCGCCATACGCGGGCGCTTGTCGTTGTAATAGAGGCTGAACTTCATCTTATAGCGCTGGGCATAGAGCGTCGTAAGATAGTCGTAGAGCTTGTCGCGCGGAATGAGGAATCCCTCAAGCTCCCATTCTATTCTCATGAAGAACATTCCCTCCACCTTGTCCACGTATTGGTCAAGATAGACAATGTTCCCCTTGTTGTCCGTAATAAACTTCGTCACTTCCGAGATGATACCCTGTTGGTCTGGGCAATGCAGAAGCAAAATAGCTGTTGTTTCCATTTATTATATTACCTTATCATAAATCAAGGCGCAAAGTTACAAAAAAAAAATGTAACCCAAGCTATATTTGCAAGAAATCGTAAGTTTAGGCTTAATTTCTTAAGAAATGCCGACGTTAAAGAGGGTGCGCCTGTTCATTCAGACACACCCTCTTTCCCGATTTTCAGTCCCGTTCGCTCAGAGTGCGATAGGGCCGTAGCCCGCGCAACTCGTGGCGCTGAGCGCCGTCAGTATGGCCGACGCCACCGATGCAATAATCTGCACAATCCACTTAAAAGTCTCCTTCTTCGTCATACTTCAATTCTTCAATTTTTCAATTCTTCAATTTTTGATACTTCGTATCGAGCCTAATCAGTCTCCTTCGCCTGGCGTGGTTGACGGATTGCTGCCGCCACCCTGTTCACCGCCCTGGGTGTTGTTACCACCACTCTGGCTGCCGCTGCCTTCAGAGCCTGAGCCGCTGTCAGTGCCGCCGTTCTGCGCCTTCCACTCGGCCACCGCCGTTGCGATCGGCTTCAGCGTGGTCACGGTCTTCTCCTTGCCATCCACGGTCACCTTCTGGGAGCTGATGATGTTACGCAGCTCCAGCGTACAACGGTCCTTGAACTGCGGGCCGCAGAGGTTGTCGAGCTTCGTGGCGTCGGGCAGGAATCGGATGTGGATAGCCTTCACGATGTCGTTCGGGTTCAGCCCGTCCATTGCAGCGATGTTCACGACGGCTGCGTCCTTGGCCACCTCGGCGGTAGGGTAGAAGGTACCCAGGCTGCCAAGCTGCACGGGCACGCCCTGTGCCACCAGTTCGGGCAGACACTCGGTGATCTGCATCAGCACGCCTTCCACGATAGACCGTCCGTAGATCGACCCGTGGTCAGTCATGTGCTGAGCGAAGCCACGCAGCGAGAGCGTCTTCTGCTGATCCACTTCGGGGTAATACTTACCGT
>ODAI011979734.1_pt1 | contig 22688 bp, 30 predicted proteins | sample 1539321 | NCBI WGS metagenome assembly ODAI01 (sample SAMN02144231, study PRJEB22623) | gut metagenome | biome: sheep rumen | host: Ovis aries | place: New Zealand | reverse complement strand
TGACGCGAAGCGCATCATTGTACCAGTGAGTTGTGTTATACTGAACTGTCTGCAGCTACCTTTGTGTTAGACTATTTGAGTTCTCCAAAATCTTTTGCTTCACTATTTACTAGATTTTCTATAGTTTCTCTTGAAATTAATAGTTTTCCTGATTCATTTTCAAGTAAAACTCCATCTCCATTCATCTTGCTATTTTCATTTGGACTTCCTCCAAAGAAAATTGCTTTTATAGCAAGTACTATACTTATTAATGCAACACCTAGTACTACATTGTTTGCGATATTATTTGCTATCATTTGATTATATAAAGTTTCTATTGTTTCAAAACTCACAACACTGAATATAAGTAATGCCATAACTATTGATATAACTAGCATTATAATTGAAAATAAAACTAATGTTATTCTATCTAAAATTTTCATAATTAAATCATTTCCTTCTATATTAATTCTCTTCTTTTGAGTCCATTTCTACAGGTGTTCTAACTCCTTGTACGTGTACATTGACTTCTAGTACATCAAGTCCTGTCATTTCTTTTACAGCTTTTTTTACTCTATTTTGGATTTCGAATGCTACATCAGGTATTCTTGTTCCATATTCTACAATAATGTTTACATCAATTTTTGTTTCTTTTTCTCCAACTTCAACTTTTATACCTTTTGATAGTTTTTTCTTTCCACTAAATACTTCAGAAATTCCTCCTGCAAATCCTCCTGCTGTATCTACAACGCCTGGCACTTCTGAAACTGCTATTCCTGCTATTACAGAAACAACTTCCTCTGATATAACTACACTGCTATCTGCAGTAACATTGATTTCCTCAACTTTCTCTAAATTTTCATTTCCTTCATTTTCCATATTAAAAACCTCCTCATATGAATTTAATATATATAAGTATATCAATTATTGGAAAAATTTACAACACTTTTTTGAAATTTTGCAAAAAAAGAGTGACAAGCTAGTGTTCTTTAAATCCAAGGCCGTATGCTTCTCTTGCATTAAATATGGTCATGAAACAGTTTTCATCTATTTCACTTGCTAACTGTCTTATTTTTGCCATTTCATTTTTCGATGCAACACACCATAGTATTTTTTTCTCTTCTTGCATGTACATTCCTTTTGCATATATCGCTGTGCTTCCTCTTTCCAAGCTTTTACTTATTTCTTTTGCAATTTCTTCATAATTGTCTGATACGATAAAAATCATCTTTGTAAAGTTTGTACGTTCTCCTATGGTTTCAATCATTTTTCCTATGATATATATTGCTATAGCGGAATATAGTCCTATCTCTAGTTCTTTTAATGCAAAAACATTTGCCACGACAATTATTATGTCTATTATTACTATCATTTGTGAAACTTTGATATGTGGAAATATCCTCGAAATAACATTACCTAATAGTTCCGATCCTCCTGTTGATGAGCCATTTCTATAGATTATAGCAGAGCCAAAGCCAACAATAACTCCTCCATAAATACTTGCAAGTAATTTGTCATTTGTTATAACATTAAAATTTTGTGAAATACTTTCGAATAGATTTAAAAATATAGATAAAGTCATAGTCCCGAATTATAGATTTTGTGAAAAAACTTTTTCCAAGTTTTATGTAGGCTATAATAAATAAAGGTAAGTTTAGAAGTATAACTGTTGTACCTACCTTTACATCAAAAATATAGTATAAAAGAGTTGCAATTCCGCGTAAATCCCCCTGATGATAGTTGATTTGGAAGCAAAAAGAATACTGTTCCAATTGCCATAAAACTGCAACCAATTATAGTAATTAATAAATTTTTTAAAATTCTTTTAAAAAGCTTCATACTTGTATTATCTACAAATATGAAGCTTTTATACTTAATCGCTGTATACTTCCAAAATTGTTAGTTTTGATTTTCCTATCTTTATGTCAGGATTGCCTTCTGCTTTTATCTCTACATCATAGAATTCTCTTAATTTATTTGCATTTTCTTCTTCATACCCAATAATATTTGGAAGCTCTTTTGGATTAACCTCTATTTTTACTTTTTTCACCTTAACATTGAACTTCTTTATTTTATCTACAATGCTATCATACCAGATACTATCTGTTACAAGCTGTCCAAATTCTTTATGATATGGTCCAGCAATTATTTCTGTTTCTTCAGATTCATTTAATTCATTTTGTTTTACTATGCTTATATTTTTTATATGTTTTCTATTGAATTCATAGATAACTTCTTTGCATCTTTCTATTGCTTGATTTAATGTTAAAGGTTCATAATTTTCATTTTTATATTCTTCTTCTAGATCTGTATTTTTCATTACTATCATTGGATAAATTCTTACCCTATTAGGTCTTAGTTTTGCTAACTCCTTTGCCGTGTTTAATTCATCAATTCTTGTGCTATCTGGAAGACCTATTCCAACCTGAAATGAGACATCAAATCTCTTCATTTAATCATTTTAGTTGCTTTTTTAATATCTTCTTTTGTATATGAATATCCACATTTTCTTAAAATATAATCATTAGTTGATTGTACTTCAAGTTCTATCGTAGATACATTATATTTTTTTAACATTTTTAATAATTCTTTATCTACTAGATTTGGAGATATCGCTACTTTTAAAGTTTTAAATCTTTTTGTTCTTATCTCTCTATTTCCATCTTCTAGAATTTCTTCTTGCTCTTTTCTAGAACGTTTTGTAATACTACCTACATATAGTTCAAATTCTGGCTTCATTTAAATCTTCATCCCTTTCTATGTGATTTCTTTGTCTGTGTGAGCGATATTAATCCCTACTCATCTTATTCTTGTTTCATATTTTCTAGTGCTATCCTTGCTGCTTCCATCTCAGCTGATTTTTTGCTTTTTCCTTCTCCTTGCGCTAGTATCTTTCCATCGCATAGAAGTTCTGTTACAAAATACTTATCGTGGTCTGGTCCTTTTTCTGCAATTATTCTATATTCTATTTTGACATTTCCATGTTCTTGTAATTTTTCTTGAAGTGCTGTTTTATGATCCTTTTCGTCGGCATGTTTAGATTCTAAGTTCATTGACTCTTTCAAATTTGCTATTATAAAGTTTTCTGCATTTTCTAAACTGCTGTCTAGATATATTGCTGCAATTACAGCTTCTACACTATCTGCTAGAATTGCTTTGTTTTTTACTTTTCCGTTCACTTTTTCTCCGCCACCAGTAATCAAGAAATCACTAAAACCAAGCTTAGTTGCAATTTCATATAAACTCTGTTCACACACTACTGTTGCTCTAACTTTAGTCATTTCTCCTTCTGTAAGATTTGTAAAGTGATTGTATAAATATTTGCTTGTTATAAATTCTAGAATGCTATCTCCTAAATACTCTAATTTTTCGTTGCTTTCAATTCCATGTGAATTTGCATAAGATGTATGAGTGAGTGCTGTTTGCAATAAGTGCTTGTTTGTGAATGTATATGCTATATTTTTTTCTATCTTTTCGTAGTTCATAAATTTCTCCTTCTTTTTTACATATGTTTCAAATAAAATTTGTGTTCCATAATACATCATGTATTATACAATTAATATGTGAAAAAAGCAAGTAAAAAACATTCATAAATAGAAAAAGTGCTATAATAAATTGTCTTATTTTATGTCAAATTGTTGTTTTTTATGACAAGTGGTACCAATTAGCTGACAAGCGGTATTGGTGCTCTTTTTATTTTATGTTTTTATGTTTACTTTTGTCGAATTTTGTCGTATAATAAAAAAGCAATAGGCCAATGAGCCTTTGTAGAACATTGATATGGAGGTTATACATCATGTTGTAGCAACAAATAGTTTCCAAAAATCCAGTTAGTAAATTCCAAAGCAAGGAAGTCCAAAATCAAACAAAACAAAAACATCTTTAGGAGGAAACAAAAATGAAAAAAATCTTTTGTCTGATTCTCGCGCTGGCTATGGTGTTCAGCTTCAACTTCGTGTCTTTTGCTGATGGTCCGGATGTAGAAACGCATCTCGGTGAAGGTGTCGAGCTTGCTCCTCAGCGGGTGATTGTGCCTGACAGCATTCAGAGCATTTCTGGATACGCAAGTAAGTTTGTATCAAGCAGTGGTGCCGGCTCTTTTACAGTTAATGTAACAGGAAGTTTAGCTCTTACAGCTGGTCTTACATTTAAGACCTCCTGTGACGAGAATAATTCCGCATATGCTATTATAACAATCAAGCGACCTAATGGTGGCTATCTTCTTAACGAAGATACTTTCGGTGCAAATGAAGAAGTCCCCTTTAATTTTTTGCTTGCAGCTCCTGGGACATACACAATAGAATATTCATGTTATATACCTAGCAATTCCACTCTTCAAATGCAATGCTGGATTTACAACACCTAATTATTTATTATAATTTTTATAGCCATAGCTAAATAGCTATGGCTTTTATACTAATTATTATCTTTTCGTTATAATCTAGTATTTTGTATATAATCGTTATCTTTTGCATAATTTATTTGCTCATTTCTATATCCTTCATCTTCTGCACTAGTTAAATATTCTATAATATTTTGATGTTTTCCAGGTAGTGCTTTCCATACATTATTAAACATCACAGAATTCACAATCTCATACACTGCCAATATCACTGTTACTACTATAATTATTATCATTCCTATTACTACGTATTTGTTCTTCATTTGCTTTTACCCTTTCTTTCATTTCAATTAGTGCAGCATTTAATTCTTTAACTGATGTTTTGTCATATACATATAACATAAAAGTTATAAAAGCAAAAAGTAATGTATATAGTATTACGTTTATAATTGGGTTATCTAAAAAAATATTTACTTCTTCTCTCGCAAGATCTAATCCGTTTAATATTATTGTTTGAGTCAAATACAAAACTGCAGTGTATAGCACAAGGCCAAGTATGTATAAGATTACAAGTTTTAATATATTCTTCTTCATATTATATTTCCCTCTCTTTCATAGATTTCATAACTTTCTTTTTTCTCCTTCTAGCAACTCTTTCTTCTGTTCCGTCAGAAAGTTTAAATATTATGCCTCCACCTATACCAGTTTGCTCAAATTCAGTAACATGGTCTAGATTAACTACAGTTTTCTTTGATGCTCTAACAAAACAAGAGGCTATATTTTCAAGTTCATATAAAGGTTGTCTAATTACATAAGTTTTTTCTGCAGTTTTACAGTAATTTGTTTTCTTTTCGCAATAAAATTTGATTACATCTTTGAAATAAACAGTCTTTACTCTGTTCTCATCAATTACTGCAACCTTTCCGTTATATTCTTTGATATAACTCTCAAGTTTTTCTTGATTTCCATTTTTAGATTCAATAATAACACTCACTTTACCCATCTCCATATCTGTTATTTTTTGTTTCACTTCTAACTCCATATATTACTCCATCTAAAATACATTTTTTCAACATTTTTCTACATTATATACATAAAATTTATATAATGCAATACTCTCAAAGTGAATTATTTCCGCTCTTCCGGAGAAAATTTTCGGTAAATTTATTGGTTATTTTTAACTATATACTTATGTTTCTTAAATTAGCTTTCTACGTACGTATTCATAAAGAATAACACCTGTTGCAATAGAGGCATTAAGGCTTTCTGTCTTACCAAGCATAGGAATTTTTATTCTAGCATCTGCTATGTCTAAGATTTCTTTAGAAACGCCTTTAGATTCATTTCCTATTACTATTATTTTTTTGTTATAGTCCATGTTATATATACTTTCGCTGCCTTCTAGTGATGTTGCTGTAACTTTGAATTTATGCTTCTTCATATTCTTTAGTGTTTCTACTAAATTTTCTGATTCAATTATTTTTACTCTAAAAATCGCTCCCATGGTAGAACGCACAACTTTTGGATTATATGCATCAACGCTTGTCTTAGATAAAATAATTTGGCTTAGTCCAACGCTATCTACTGTTCTGAGTATAGTTCCAAGATTTCCCGGGTCTTGAATGCCATCTAGTACAACTATTATATCTTCTGCATAGTTTATTTTGTCCTCTGTTCCTTCTTTTTCGATAACTGCAAGCATTCCTTGTGGGTGAACAACATCTGTTAGAAGTTCAAATACTTTTGATGATACATATATACAATCATATTTTGCAATTTTATACAAAAATTTTTGCTCAATTTCACTGTCTTTTAGGCAATCTTCACATACTACTATCTTTTTTATGTTTACGTTTTCTTCGATTGCTTCTTCAATCATTTTCAATCCTTCTACAATGTACTCATTTGCAGAGTCTCTATACTTTTTTTCTTTAAGCTTTCTAATATTCTTTATAACTTCATTGTCCTTACTTGTTATTATTTGCATCGAAATCGTCTCCTTTTTATAATATTACCTTAGGCTAAGGTTTGTATATAAATTTTTAATAATCCTTGCTGTCGACTTCTTCAAACCTTCGTCGTCAAAATAGCAACTTTCATTATGCTATTTTGACAACGGCCAATATTGTCGAAGTCGACAATCTGCACTCGCTAATGCTCGTTTGGTCGCTGCGCGGATTTATTAAAAATTGTATATATCAAACCTTAGCTGCATTAATATTTCCTAAAAATTCTTTGATTTGCTTAATAATTGGCTTTTCAATATCAATCTTAAGCGTCACATATGGCATTGCAGACTGAGAAAATCTTATGTTATTCTTATATATTCCTATAAGTTTTGCTAAATCTATATTTTCCGCTTCCGTTCCTGTGAAATAAAACACAACACTATTTCCTTTTTGTGCTACTTTCTTAATATTTTTCTCCTTGCACATATTTTTTATTCTAGCAATTTCCAATAAATTCTCAACTTCTTTTGGCATTTCACCAAATCTATCTATTATTTCGTCTGTTACATCAAGTATCTCATCTTCATTTTTGCATAGTGCAATGTCTTGATAAATACTTATTTTTATGCTACTACTTTCGATATATTCATCTGGTATATAACTTGAAACATTAATGTCGATTTGTATATCATCTTCTGGCTTTTCTTCTATTGTTTTTGTTCCTTGCATCTCCTTCATGACTTCATCTAAAAGCTTACAATACATATCATATCCGACTTGTTCCATGTGTCCATGTTGAACTTCTCCGATAAGACTTCCAGCCCCACGTATTTCAAGGTCACGCATTGCTATTTTAAAGCCTGATCCAAATTCTGTAAAGTCTTTTATTGCTTTTAGTCTCTTGTCTGCAACTTCAGACAAGAGCTTATCTCTTTTGTAAGTGATATACGCAAAACTTTCTCTGTTTGACCTTCCTACTCTTCCTCTTATTTGATATAGCTGTGCTAAGCCTAATCTATCTGCATTTTCTACAATTATTGTATTTGCATTTGGAATATCAATTCCTGATTCTAATATTGTAGTACATACTATTACGTCTATCTTTTTTTCGATAAAGTCCATCATGATGTTTTCAAGTTCTTGCGACTGCATTTGCCCATGTGCATATGCCACCTTTGCTTCTGGCACAAGTTCTTCTATCTCTAAGGCTTTTCTTTCTATTCCTTCTACTTTGTTGTACAAATAGAATACTTGGCCATTTCTTTCTAGTTCTTTCGTTATTGCTTCTCTTATAACTTCTTTATCATATTCTAAAACATAGGTCTTGACTGGTTTTCTATCTTGTGGTGGGTCATAGATAACTGACATATCCCTTACACCTACTATAGACATATGAAGTGTTCTTGGGATAGGTGTTGCTGTCATTGTAAGTACATCCACATTTGTCTTCATCTCTTTTATCTTTTCTTTGTCTTTTACGCCAAATCTGTGCTCTTCGTCTACAATCAAAAGTCCTAGGTCTTTGAATTCTACATCTTTACTTAATAATCTATGAGTTCCTATTACTACATCTATTTGTCCTAACTTTAATTTTTTTATAACTTCATTTTGTTCCTTCTTTGTTCTTAATCTATTTAGAAGCTCTACATTTAGGCTAAATTTTTCCATTCTTTCTTTAAAGCTTTCGTATTGTTGATTTGCTAGTATTGTTGTAGGGACAAGGTAAGCCACTTGTTTTCCATTCATACAAGCTTTAAAGGCTGCACGTATTGCAACTTCTGTTTTTCCATATCCCACATCTCCGCAAAGTAGTCTGTCCATTGGTTTTGGTCTTTCCATATCCTTCTTTACTTCTTCAATACATCTAAGTTGGTCTTCTGTCTCCTGATATGGAAATGTATCTTCAAATTCCTTTTGCCATGGAGTGTCTTTTTCAAAAGCAAAGCCTTGTACTTTTTGTCTTGCTGCATAAAGTTCTATTAAGTTTCTTGCTATTTCTCTTAAGTTTGACTTAACTTTATTCTTTGTACTTTCCCATTCTTTTGAGCCAAGTTTATTTAGCTTTGGAGCTGCTTCTCCACCACCTATATATTTTCTAATATTATCAAGTGAATTTGTTGGAATGTATAAAGTATCGTCACCTCTATATTTTATCTTTATATAGTCCTTTGTAACTCCATCTGCCTTGATTGTGTTTACTCCTATATATTGTCCAATTCCTATAGTTTTATGAACTACATAGTCTCCAATCTTAAGGTCAGAAAGTCCAACCTTTTCTCCTTCTCTAAAATCTTTTGAAGCTCTTCTTCTTGGCACATATGGTTTGTTGTCTTTTTCTTGCTTTGTTACTTCAAAAAATACCTTATCTATTTTTTGTACATCTTCATGAGAAAGTTCTATTACATTTTCTTTTTTCGATGTAATGTCTTGTGATTCAAGGTCTATTATTTCAAACTTCTCTGTTTGTTTTAAAACCTGATTAATATCATACATATTTTCCAATATGTATGGTACCTTTTTATCTCTTTCTATTAAATCCTTTACTGCTAGTTTGTTGTCATTTATTATATTTTCAGCACGTAAACTAATTTTGTTTTTTTCATCTAATACAAGTATTGCATTCTCTTGTAAATATTCTAGTATGCTACCGTTTGGTTCTTCTATAACCTCTTCTGAAATTGGGTATATCTTGATTTGGTTTATGTTTTCGGTTGATCTTTGACTTGCAATTTCAAAGTATCTTATCTGGTCTACTTCATTTCCAAAGGATTCTATTCTTACACCTATTTTGTTATTTAATGCAATGTCAAGTATGTCTCCTCGAATGCTGAAGTTTCCCTTTGTTTCTACTAAATCATATCTTTCATAGCCAAGTGAAACTAGTTTTTCTTTTATTTCTTCTAAATCATAAGAATTAGCAAGCCTTAGGTTTAATATACTATCCTTCATTGTCTTTTTTGAAAGCACTGGCTGCATTATAGTTTCAATACTAGTTACTACAATTTCTGCATCACCCTCATATAGCTTGATAAAGCTATCCATTCTTGAATAGAGTATATCCATGTTCTGTGCATCATACTCATAAGTTATGATATCTTTTTTTGGTATATATATTGCATTTTTGTTTATTGATTTGATGTTTTTATGCAGTCTTTGTGCTTGAAGTTCATTGTATGTGACAATAAACACTGTCCTTCTTGATTTTTCCTGTATAACTTCTGGAATACATGATTTTGCAACGTCAGATAGGCCCAATATAGATATTGGACCAAATTTATTATTTTCGAAATATTTTTTTAGGCTTTCTATTTCTAAAAGCTTTTCTGTAATTTCTTTCACTTTAAGTTACCTCTTTAGCTTGAACTGTATATATTATATAATATTTTTTAAGATTTGAAAATATGTTTTGTCTAAATTATCACATCTCTTTTTAATTTATTATCTTTTATTTCTGCTATTCCTACAAATTGTTTTAAGCTATTATATACTTTGCATATTCCGTCTTGTAAATTGCAACTTATTTTTACGCCATTTATGAATAATTCTAGCCTTTTATCTTCAAGTACTATCTCTTCTTTATCATTAAATAAATATTCTATCTTGATTAAATGTTTTTCTAAATACTCAACATTATCTTTGTTTTCCTCTAGCTCAGATATAGTAATAGCTTCATCTATTTCAAATTCTCCGCACTTTGATTCTGTTTAGCTTGTTCATATACCCTACTGTATTTAAAGCTTTTGCAATATCTTCGCATAGAGTTCTTATATATGTTCCTTTTGATACTGATGCAGTTATACCAATCGTATTTTCTTCTTTGTTTATATAATTCACTTTTAAGTCGTATATTTCTATTTGTCTTGGCTTAATATCTATGCTCTCGCCTTTTCTTGCATATTCATATAGCTTCTTTCCATTTATCTTTATTGCAGAATACATCGGTGGAATCTGTTCTTGCTTACCTATAAATTGTTTTAGTACTTCCTTTATATTTTCCTCACTTAAGCTCTCTTTTTCTACTATTCTTTCTTCTAAAATCTTGCCTTCTCTATCTGCTGTATCTGTCTTTGCTCCAAGCTTAATCTCTGTTTCATATACTTTATCATGATTTATCAAATATTTTGATATCTTTGTCCCTTTTCCGAATAAGCAAAGGGAGTACGCCTGTTGCAATCGGGTCTAATGTCCCTGTATGTCCAACTTTTTCATTTAATATTCTTTTTACTTTGTTTACAACGTCGTGAGATGTCAATCCTTCTTCTTTTTTTATAACTAAAATTCCATCCATAATAAACTCTCCAATTGTGTGAAAACACCTAATATGAGTATATTATATACTATTTTTGTTTGTTTTGAAATATATTTTTGATTTTTTCTTAGAAATATGAAATGTTTTAAGATTTTCAATATTAAAACTAACTCTAAAAATTTATATAAGATTGAAATAATTTTGTCTGCAATTAAAAATATGTAAGATATAAACTTGACCGATTAAAATTATCAACTTTGTAAATAATAACGTAATTGCCTATAAGCATTTTTCTTAAATTCTCATTTTTACCTATACACAACTTTGGATACATTTCTGGAAAATATTGCAGAGTTGAAATTTGTTTTTTTATTTTATTAAGAAAATGTCGTGCCGCAATTGGATTTTGTAGAGAATAATATATATAATTATAGCAAATTCTCAGTTCCGCCTTGTATTTGTATGTCTCATTTATATTATATACATCCATCTTGTCTCAACTCCTCTTCAAATTGTTTCCAAAACACATCATGTGGAATAAATTTTCCTTCAGCAATTTCTTTTTCTGCTTCTCTTATGTTTTTTAACAATTCTTCTTTAAAACTTTCAAAATCAGAGTAATCTTTTCCTTCAGCAATTTCTTTCATTTGAGTAAGTTCTTCTTCTGTAAAAGTCTTTTTCAATAAATTTGTTCCTTTCATATGAATACCTCCTCACAATAATTATTATACACAAATAGTATACGAAATACAATACACTCTGAGTAAAAAAGGAGAATTATGTTAAAAATAATCCTCCTTTTTTCATTTATTTTAAGAATAGTTTTACTCTCTCTATAATCTTCTCTTTTGCTTGTGGAAGTGCAAAAGGTAATGTGCAGCCTGCTGCTCTTACATGTCCTCCGCCACTGAAGATTGATGCTACTTCTGACACATTTACATATTCATTTGAGCGAAGTGATGCTTTGAAGCCTTTTTCTGTTTCTCTTAAAAATATTGATACTTCAACCCCTTCTAAATCTCTTCCTATCTCGACTAAGCCTTCGTGGTCTCCGTGCTTCTGCTCCTGTTTTTTCTTCATCGTCCATTGTAATATATGTAAATGCGATTTTTCCGTCTTCAAAAAATTCCATTCTATCTATCGCAAGTTTTGTAAGTTCAAAATTTGCTTTTGTTTTTACTTGTAATACTCTTTTATATGTTTCTGATACATTAACTCCAAGTCTTAAAAGGTCAGCAACAAATTCAAATGTTTCTGTAGTAACTCCTTCGTACTTAAATCCTCCTGTATCTGTTATAATTCCTGTAAGTATACATTTCCCTATTTCTTTATTTATAGCTATGCCCATACTCTTTAGCACTACTATTAGTATTTGTGCACAGGCTGGAGCAACTGGGTTTACGTAGTTGTAATCTGCAAACATCGAGTTTGATCCATGATGGTCTATAGAGATTTTAACTTTTGCATTGTCATACCATGGTTCAAATCCTTCTAGTCTTTTTGTATCAGTGCAGTCAAGAGCTATTCCTAAATCATAGCTTTTATCATTTCTTCCTTCTTTTTTTATTTCATCTGCACATGGTAAAAAGTTATATACCTTTGGAAGTTCTGGTATAACTACATCCACTTCTTTTCCCATTTGTTTTAGTGCTTGGTACATTGCAAGTGAGCTTCCAACTGCGTCTCCGTCTGGTGATTCGTGTGTGAGTACAACTATGGTGTTTGCTTTATTAATTTCTTCTATTATGTTATCTAATGTCATGATTTATATATCCTTTCTTCTTTTGAGACAAATGGGACACTCTTGCCTTCGGCAAGTGATATCCCCATTTGTCTCAAAATTTAATCCTCTTTCTTCTCAGGAATTATTTCCTTTAAAATCTGGTCTATTTTTGCTCCATATTCCATAGAATCATCTAGCACAAATATAAGCTCTGGTGTGATTCTTAAGTTTATTCTTTTAGCAATTTCAGTTCTAATATACCCAGATGATTTTTTTAGGTTTGCAAGAGTTTCTTTTACATTTTTTGAATTCAATATGCTAACATAAATTTGAGCATATTTTAAATCTGGTGTAATCTTTGCTCTTGTTACGCTTATCATTCCTGTAACCTTTGGATTATTAAGTTCATAGTTAATAATATTGCTTATCTCTTTTTTTAATTCTTCGTCTATGCGACCTAAACGATTAGAATTTTTTGCTGGCATATTATCTATCCCTTCCTTCTTTTTTATGAGCTCCGCATCCTTTATGTGCTGCTATTTTTTTCATTACTTCTTTTGCTTTTCTTTCTTGTTCTTCTTGATTTACTGTCTTTTTCATAGCATTTCTATATAATTCACTTTTTGTCATATTAATTTATCCTTTCTTAAAACAAACAAGAATTAGTATGCTAGGCGCGCTCAGGAGATATTCCACGAGGCGTACTTTTGTACGTTGAGTGGAAATCTTCTGAGCAGTAGCGACGCAAGATGCTGATTATTGTTTGTTTTAGCTTATTTTTTCACTTCTTCCATAATATATATTTCAAGTGTATCTCCTTCTTGAATATCATTGTAATCTTCAATTTGAAGACCACATTCATATCCTGAAGCAACTTCTTTTACATCATCTTTGAATCTCTTTAACGAAGCAAGTTTACCATCGTGTATAACTACGTTATCTCTTATTACTCTAACTCCTGCATGTCTTGTAACTTTTCCATCTAATACATAACATCCAGCAATTGTTCCGATTGAGCTTACTTTAAATGTTTGTCTTACTTCTAGATTTCCTATTACTTTTTCTTCGTATGTTGGATCAAGCATTCCCTTCATTGCTGCTTCTACGTCTTCTATTGCCTTGTAAATTACAGAGTATTGCTTGATTTCAATTCCTTCTTTTTGTGCCATGTCCTTTGCAATTGGTTCTGGTCTTACGTTGAAGGCAATGATAATTGCATTTGCAACTTTTGCAAGAGTAACATCTGATTCTGTAACTCCACCAACTGCTGCGTGAATAACTTTTACTTTAACCTCATCATTTGAGATTTTTTCTAGGCTTGTTGTTACAGCTTCTACAGATCCTTGTACATCTGCTTTTACAATTAAGTTTAATTGTTTTAATTTATTTTTTTCAATTTGAGAGAATAAATCATTTAAAGTAAGTGCTGACATAGCATTTATAGATTTTTCTCTTTCTTTTTGTTTTCTCTTTTCGATTAAATGCTTAGCAGTCTTTTCATCTTCTACTTCGTAGAATGTTTCTCCAGCTTCTGGTACTTCAGTTAATCCAATGATTTCAACTGGTGTTGAAGGTCCTGCTTTCTTAACCTTTTTACCTTTGTCATTTACCATTGCTCTGATTCTACCGATTACTGAACCTACAACTATTGTGTCTCCTACATCTAATGTACCACGTTGTACAAGCATTGTAGCAATAGGTCCTCTTGTCTTATCAAGTCTTGCTTCTATTACAACACCTTTTGCTTGTTTGTGTGGATTTGCTTTTAACTCTTGTACATCTGCAACAAGTAGTACCATTTCAAGAAGTCCATCTATATTTATTCTTTTCTTTGCTGAAATCTCAACAAATACTGTATTTCCTCCCCATTCTTCTGGAACAAGGTCATATTTCATTAATTCTTGTTTTACTTTCTCAGGATTTGCTCCCTCAACGTCTATCTTATTGATTGCAACTATGATTGGTATATTTGCATTTTTAGCATGGTTGATTGCTTCTACTGTTTGAGGCATAACCCCATCATTTGCAGCAACTACAAGTATTGCTATATCTGTAACTTGAGCTCCTCTTGCACGCATGCTTGTGAAAGCTTCGTGTCCTGGTGTATCTAGGAAAGTTATTTCTCTTCCATTTATTTCTACTTTGTATGCACCAATGTGTTGTGTAATTCCTCCAGCTTCTCCTTCGATTACATTTGTCTCTCTTACTGCATCAAGTAGCGAAGTCTTACCATGATCAACGTGTCCCATAACGACTATTACTGGTGGTCTAGCCTCTAATTCTTCTGGCTTATCTTCAGAATCGTCAAATAGAATGTCTTCTTCTGTTACAACTTCTTTCTTTATTGCATTTATTCCAAATTCTTGTGCTATTAAGTAAGCTGTATCAAAGTCAACTTCATTATTTAATGTTGCCATTATTCCTAACTCTAATAGCTTCTTTATTACTTCTCCAGTAGTCTTTTTCATTTCTTGAGCTAAATCTTTTACTGTTATTGAGTCAGGTATTGTAATTTCTGTAAGTTTGAAGATTTTTTGCTTTGTTCTTTCTTCTCCTGGAATGTTCTTCTTTTTACCTTTCTTTCCTCTTGCTGTTGTTAAGTCATAATAATCAAGCATACCACCATCCATGTCTTCAAACATATTAGATAGTCTATTTTCTTGTTTTAATCCTTTTAATTTTCCTGAATCAAAATCTTCGTTTCTTCTTGATTTTTGATTTTTTCTTTGTCTATTTTCATCAGAATTGTTTCTATTATTTCTTTGTTTATCCATGCCTCTATTGTAATCACGAGTATTCTCTTTTTCTACAATGTCTTGAGCCATGATATTTTTGATATTTTTCTCAATTCCTCTTTCATCAAGAGTTCTTCTATTATTGTTTCTAAAGTTTCCATTATTATTTTGTCTATTTCCAAAATTATTATTACCATTATTTCTATTTTGGAATTTATTATTATTGTTTTTGTCAAATCCTTGATGGTTTCTATTATCTCCATTTCTGTTGAATCCACCATTTTGGCGATTATCTCTGAAATCTCTTCTATTATTATCAAATCTTGGCCTATCGCCTTGTCTTCCTTGTCTATCATTAGCATATGGACGGTTACCATTGTTTTGATTTCTATAATTATCGTTTTTGTTAAATCCGTTTTGTCTATTTCTATTTTCTGGCATATTTTGCTCTGCTGGTTTTACTTCTGGTTTTTCTTCTTTAACTTGTGACACTGGTTCAGTCTTTTCTTCTTTGTCTTCTGGTGCCTTTTTCTCTTCAACTGGTTTTTCTTCTTTTTTAGGTTCTTCTTTTTTCTTTGATGGAAATCCAAATAGTTCGCTTGCTGTCATAGGTTTTGTAGGCTTGTTTCTATAGACAATGTTGTATTCTGTATTTCTATTTCTTTCTACAAATCCAATATCTTTTCTATCTTTTTGAGATTTTTCTTTTGCTTGTTTTTCTCTCTTAGCAAGCTCTTCATCTGAAATAATAACTTCTCTTCTAATTATAACAGGAGTGCTATTTGTTTTTTCTTTCTTATTTTCTTCTTGTTTTGAAGCAGCTGACTTTTTAGTTTCTTTTTGTTTTTGAGCTACTGCTTTACTTTCTTTTTCCTCTTTCTTTGTTTCTTGTTTTTTGCCCAAGAGTACCTCCTCAATTTTTGCAGCTATATCTTCATCAACTGTGTTCATATGGCTTTTTATTTCAAGTCCCATACTATTTGCTACTTCCATAACTTCTTTGCTCTGTTTATTTAATTTCTTTGCTAATTCGTGTATTTTTATTTTACTCATATAGCAAGTCCTCCCCATTTAATTTTTTGTTAATTCCATCTGAGAAATTCTTATCTCTTAGTCCAATAATTGCTCTATCTTTTTTACCAATGGCGTTTCCCAAGTTTTCCATTGTACAATTTAATTTTATTACTCTAATCTGGTGTTTAGTACAAACATATTCAATGTTTTCTCTTGATTTTTCCGATATATCCGAAGTTACCAATACCAGGTTCACTTTATTTTTTTGAACTGCTTGAGCAACTGCATCCATTCCAGAAACTACTTTTCCGGGCTCTTGACGCAAGTCCAATCAGTCCAAGGATTTTTTCGCTATCCTCCAAGTAATACACCTCTTAATTTTTTTAAATTTTCTTCATCAATGTTTAACTTCAAAGATTTATTTTTTAAAACTCTGTTTAAACATTCCTCATTTTTGCATATGTAAGCTCCTCTAGCTTGTATTTTCTGTTCTACGTCGATTATAACTTCATTGTTGTTTGAAACTACAAGTCTAATTAGGTTGTGCTTGTCATCTCTTTTTCTGCATCCCATACACGTTCTTGTTTCTTTTTTATTCCTCATTTTTCTCCTCTGAAGTTTCCTCTACTTCTTCCTCTTGCATTTTTGCTAACATTTCCCTAAATTGACTTTCAGACTTAATGTCTATCTTCCATCCTGTTAATCTAGCAGCTAATCTTGCATTTTGTCCTGCTTTACCAATTGCAAGAGATAATTGATCGTCTGGCACGATTACTCTTGCTGATTTTTCATCTTCGTTTACATCGACTGCCATTACCTTTGCTGGTAAAAGTGCTGATGCTATAAATATTGATGGATCTTCATTCCATTCGATAACATCAATTTTTTCTCCGCTAAGTTCATTTATTATATTTTGAATTCTTACTCCCTTTTGTCCTACGCAAGAGCCTACTGGATCTATGTTTTCGTTTGAAGCATGGACTGCAACTTTGCATCTATTTCCTGGATCTCTTGCTACACTTTTAACTTCAATTAGTCCTTCATATATTTCTGGTATTTCAAATTCAAATAGTTTTTTCACAAAATCTCCTGCTGTTCTAGATACGATAGCCTGTGGTGCACCTCTTGTTCCTCTAACGACGTCTACAACATATGCCTTAACTTTATCATTTACTTTGTATTTTTCAGTTGGTATTTGTTCTTTAGCTGGCATTATTCCTTCAAGCTTGCCAAGGTCTAGTACTAGAAGTCCTCCTTCAGCTTTCTGAACTATTCCTGAAATGATTTCACCTTTTCTCTCATTGAATTCGCCAAATACTATATTTCTTTCTGCCTCTCTTAATTTCTGTACAATTACTTGCTTTGCTGTTTGTGCTGAAATTCTTCCAAAATTTCTTGGATTTATTTCTATATCAACCGTATCTCCAACTTCTAGCTTCTTGTTTATCTTTGCAGCATCTTCTTTTGAGATTTGTGTCACTGGATTTTCTACTTTTTCTACAATTTCTTTTACAGCATAGATATGTGTTTCTCCGGTTACTTTGTCCATAACTACTTTTGCATTTTCGCTATCTTTATAATTGTTTTTATATGCAGTCATTAGAGCAGCTTCGATTTGCTCAATTAAATATTCCTTCTTAATTCCTCTTTCTTTTTCTAGTGTTTCTAATGCAATTTCTAATTCTTTGTTATCGATGTTTTTCATTTTTTAATCAATCCTTTCATTTTACATTTATTTTATAGTAATCAAATATTCCTCTACCATTGATATACTGTTTTAATTTGTGAAATATCTTTTCTCTCAATTTCTTTTTCTTCTGAATTTATTTTTATATATATTTTTTCTTTGTCAAATTTCAAAAGTGTTCCTTGAAATGACTTTTGTTTATCGATTGGTCTAAACAGTTTTATTTCTACTTCTTTGCCAATATTCTTTTCTAGGTGTGCATCTTTTCTTAAGATTCTTTCTATTCCGGGAGATGACACTTCTAAAAAATATTGTTCTTTTATATAGTCTGCTTCATCTAAAATATCATTTATTTCATTTGATACCTTTTCGCAGTCGTTTAAGTCTATTCCTTGTTTTTTATCAATATATACTCGTAAAAAATAGTCTTTTCCGTTCTTTAACATATTCCACATCATAGAGCTCATATCCTAAGCCTTCTACCTTAGGTTTTATAAGGTCATGAACCTTTTCTTCAATATTTGCCATTGCTCCCTCCTTTATTAAACTTTTTCTGTGCAATTTTTTCTATTTAACTTTGCGCTAGCAAAGTTTGACAAATCTCGATTTTCGAGACCTTTATTTTTTTTTCAATTGCATATGGATTAAAATAAGATCGATGAAAAGCGTAAAGATTTGTCGCGCGAAAAATTACGAAGTAATTTTTCTGTGCAATTTTTTCTCTTTAACTTTGCGCTAGCAAAGTTAAAGAGTGGAATTTGTTTCCACTCTTCTAGTCTCATTTTTAGTATGAACTTATTATACACTTATTATTCCCTAATGTCAAGGCTTTTATGAAAATTTCTTAGAAATCAGTTACTATTTAATATTTTCAAAATTAAGATATTGTAATATTCATAATACTTATATACCAAAAGAGAAAGAGCTGCATTAGCAGCTCTTTCTCTTTTTGACTTAGGTCTCAGCAGGTTCCTTTCTTCGCAGGATATACCACTGCTTTTTTTCATCATCGAATACAGGGAGAATATTTTTCTCCTTTGAATGATAAAGCTGAATTTCTCTATCAACTTCATCTCTCTCAAAGAAGCCTCTGGGTCCAACAATGCTGTACTTGCTTGTGTCAATCATAGGTAACCTCCTGATGTTTTCTACAATCACTATTTAAGTGATTTCTTATATATAATAGCATAAAATTAGCCAGAAATCAATACTATTATGCTAAAAGAGCATAAAAATAGCCCAGTCAAACTGGGCTATTTTAGAAAGATCAAGCCTCAATTTCCATTGCTGCTTCTTTCCCCGCGATAATTTCCAATTCAGTTTCCTTGTCACGGAAGAAAACTCTTAAGAATCTCTTCCTGCAAAGAAAAATTCTTATGGTATCAAAAATACCAATTTTCCTCTTTTTACTATAGCTTTTTTCTCCTCTTATTATCTTCCACAACTCCTCATTAAACCACTTATCCGTGACATCGTCAGGGCACATAACATTTTCATGGCCACAGTTCGGGCAAGTATACTGCACATGAGGCGGAACCATGCCTACAGATTTTTCAAAATCGTAGGGCATTAAACTTAACTCGGCTTTACAGGTTCTGCACCGTCTTTTCAGCGGGGCGAGTTCTTTCTTTTCAAGGATTTCCATTTGTAAAACTCCTTTTGTAATAATTTTGAGTTTCCTCAATTATTATAATTATATCACATTATTATGTAAAATGCAAATTTCATTCCACTATATCAACCAAATTGCTCTTTTCCATTCCTTCTAGGTTATAATAAGTTGATGGTACTAGTCCTACAATTACATTTTCTATTAACACAATTTCATTTTTTATACTATCTTCTACTACATCGTAAGGCGTAAGTATACTAACATTGCAAGTTACATCAAGATAAAGCCTATGTATTGTCTGATTTATTCCTGTACTTTCAAATTCTGAGCGCACCTTGGTTGTTACTGTTCCAGTTGTAGAAAGCTTAAGTGGAATATTTGGTCCTATCCCTGATAGAAATCTTATTCCTGTTAAGCTTCCAAATTTAATATTTGTTGTACTTTCTCCATCTTTTTCTAACTCTTCTTGTATTTTTGTCGCAACATTTGAAGTTATTTCATTTATAACATTAATGTTTGATTTTATCATTGTAATATTATCATTACTATCTCTATATATTGTTATAATATCTTCATATGTATAGTCTGCCATTGCCTCTGCTGCTTTTTTATTTGCTATAGCAGTTGCCTTGTTTTTGCTAACATCAAGGCACAGCTTATCTATGATTGGATTTATTCCATTAATGACTGTAAACATGACAAATATAGCTAATACTAATGTAAATATCATTTTAAATGCTATTTTTTGCCTAATGTCTATTTGTTTGCTCGAAAATCTACTAACATACAGCTTTGGTATTCTAATTCTTTTTCTTGAATATATTTTATCCATACACTATATTATGATACAGCTGCTTGGCTTCGTTACAGCAAAAGGCAAGTGAAACAAAAGGGACGGTTCCAATCGTTTCAAATTTTGAAACGATTGGAACCGTCCCTTTTGTTTCAGGCACTTGCTTTACACATACTACATTTTGGTATAAATAGCTGCATTCCAACTTCTATTTTGTCTGGATTTTCTATGCCATTTACTCTTGCAATATCATCTACTGTGCTTCTGTATTTTTTTGCAATTTTCCATAAAGTATCTCCTGGTTTTACAAAGTAAATCACCATGCTGTATGGATTTGCGCATTCCTCATCAAGTTCCTCAATTTCGTCAATTACATTTACATTTTCCAAGTTATACGAATTAGTATTTACACCCAAATCTACCTTTACTGTAACTTCCATACCGTCTGTCACAAATTCTCTAAACATTGGCACAATTTCCATATCAACCTTGCTGTCTACTGTTAATCCCTGTATTTCTTGTGTAAAATTAAATGGAACTTGCCTATTTAATGTTGTAATGGTATCATTTCCATCATTCGTTAGTATGAAGTTCAAATTTAAATCTCCATCAACTCTTACTCTATCTCTAGAAATATTCATATCACTTACAACTGGCATAACCTGCACATCACATACTTTTGTATACTCTCCGTCTTCTAGTCTTACCTTGTCTCTTACGTTTACTATATCATATGTGTTTTTCATATTTACCATCGTACTTACTTTATTTTCTTTAAATCCTAAGTTCATGCTTGGGCTGTACATATCTTGAATTATACTTACTTCTTTTTCTTCAAAGCAGTTACAGAAAATTTCAAGCTCAATTTCTACAGTTATAGAATGTTCTTCTGCGCTATTTGGCTTAATAATTACATTTTTTACTTTATATTTAACATCACAAATACTATCTTCCGAAACCCCAACTAAGTCGATAAATCCTATTACTGGTATTGTCTCTTCTAAAGATTTTATCCTTCCGTCTTCTGTTAAGTATAGTATTCTCATATCTATGTCAGCCTTTGCTAATACTTTGTTGTAACTTACTTTTGTGTCCTTGTTTACTATGCAAAAATCTACACATAATATTTCTGATAATACATCGGTGCTATCTATTATTAATGTTTCTTTTGCACTCGCTCTTGTTGAATTTTGCCCGCACTAATGAATTCATTCCTAGCGTTGTTACTTGAGTTTGTATATCATCGACATTGCTTACTTCTTTAACTATCTCTTCATTTTCATTCATAGATACATTCGCAGTTATTTCAAGCATTGCCTTGAGGCTCACTTTTCTACCATTCAGTACTTTGCATTCTATTCCTTTTATAGTTATCTCTTCATCTAACATCATCCCTGGCTCTACCCCAGGAAAATCAAGTATTTCCGTAAAGTCTAAACTGCAGTTTATTCCTCTTATTCTCCCTTCTTCGCAATCAGCAAGATACATAAGATATATGTTTACATTTCCATCTAGTCTTATCTTACCTTCCATTATTTCTTTTTTATATACACAAACATTTCCAGTCATATTTATCGAATTTAATATATCTGGCTTTGTATCAGGTATTATGCAATCTCCTTCTACAGTTACATTAAAATTTTTGCTCCCTACAATTCTATTTATGCATAGTTTTTCTTTTACAGCTTCTACCATTGTTTTTCCCCCTTATTAAGATTTTTATATTTATATAATATATATGTAGACGAGCAAAAAAAATTCCTAAAAACTTAGGAATTTTTTGATTATAATATTCAATTATACAATTTACACTGCTTCTGCAGCTACTTGTGTTACTTTTCTCATTCTCTTAGGTTCTTCTACTCTTGGTGGCACTATTGAAGCATAATTTTCTCCATCATATATTTGAAGGTCTATTGTTCTTGTAAGAACATCAGTATAACTATATGTTGCATTTCCTTCTTCTTCATCATATTTTAATACAATGAAATTTGGATAAGTGCTTTGAAGTGTCGCTTGTTTTTCAAAAAATTTGCTTCTTCCAAGTGAGCCTTTTACTAATATCTTTTGTCCTACTTTTTCTTCTAAATCTTCTCTTAGGTTTGCAATATCATTCCTATAAATCATACGACCACCCATTCTTCTTAAGATAGTCGAATTATATCATTTCTGTTGTAAAATGTCAAAAGCTGGAATTTTATGCAAATTCGTGAAAGTATTGATTTTAGTGTATTTATCGGTTGTCATTTTGAAATATTACATTTATGTTACATTTTTGTTACATTTATGTTACAAGTCAGTTTTTTTCCTCTGGCAAATTTTCCGCCCCACACGTTTTCCTCCGTCGCCTAGTTCTTCAGTTATATCTCTTAATGTTACTATTTTGTTTCTATCTGTTGTTGCAACTTTTTCAGCAACAATAATAGGATCCATAAAATCTATCAAAATTCTCGCAGGCGATGAGGCAAAATTTGCTCCGTGATGCCATTATTGCTTCAAAGAAGCTCTGACATGCTCCCGCAAATATAACTAAATCTTTATCAATTCGAGAAGCTCTTTTTGCTTCTATCACCGCTTTCATGAAGTATTTCGAATTTCTGTAATT
>ODAI010756629.1_pt1 | contig 22691 bp, 14 predicted proteins | sample 1539321 | NCBI WGS metagenome assembly ODAI01 (sample SAMN02144231, study PRJEB22623) | gut metagenome | biome: sheep rumen | host: Ovis aries | place: New Zealand | reverse complement strand
CATAGTAACATTCCTTTCATATATGTTATCATAAAAGTTTGGTTTACACAAGAGCGAGAGAATTATTAGAAGATTAGATATCATCTTAGATTTGTAAGATAATTAGATATTCACTCTTGCACAAACTATAGTAACATATGTCGATAGGATATGTCAAGACTTAAGTCAAATAACAAAAAAGCAAAAAAGCCCCCCGCCACACCTGTGACGAGGGTCTCCAACTTTAATATCTTATTATCTCTTCTCGGCTATAGCCGCCTGTGCAGCAGCAAGCCTTGCTATCGGAACTCTGAATGGTGAACATGATACATAATCAAGTCCGATCTTATGGCAGAACTCTACTGATGATGGGTCGCCGCCGTGCTCGCCGCAGATACCGATGTGAAGGTTTGGATTCACTGGGCGGCCAAGCTTGATGGTCATGTCCATGAGCTTGCCGACGCCTTTCTGGTCGAGCTTAGCAAATGGATCGTTCTCGAAGATCTTCTTGTCATAGTATGCGCCAAGGAACTTGCCTGCGTCATCTCTTGAGAAGCCGAAGGTCATCTGTGTGAGGTCGTTAGTACCGAAGCAGAAGAAGTCTGCGTACTTCGCGATTTCATCTGCTGTGAGGCAGGCTCTTGGGATCTCAATCATGGTACCTACAAGGTACTTGATGTTTGCGCCTGCGGCCTTGATCTCTTCGTCTGCTGTTTCGCGCACGATCTTAGCGCAGTACTGGTATTCCTTGAGTTCTGATACGAGTGGTATCATGATCTCTGGTACTAAGTTCCAGTCTGGGTGCTTCTTCTTTACGTTGATAGCTGCTCTTATGACTGCTCTTGTCTGCATCCTTGCTATCTCTGGATATGTTACAGACAGACGGCACCCTCTGTGGCCCATCATAGGGTTGAACTCGTGAAGTCCCTGGATTATGGCCTTGATTGCGTCTACTGACTTGCCTTGCGCCTGCGCAAGCTTCTTGATATCCTCTTCTTCTGTTGGCACGAACTCGTGAAGTGGTGGGTCGAGGAATCTGATTGTTACTGCATTGCCCTCGAGTGCCTCATAGAGCTGTTCGAAGTCGTTCTGCTGGTATGGAAGTATCTTCTCAAGCGCTGCTTCTCGCTCCTTGAGCGTGTCTGAACATATCATCTCGCGGAATGCTGCTATTCTGTCCTCTTCGAAGAACATGTGCTCTGTACGGCAGAGGCCGATTCCTTCTGCGCCGAGCTCTCTTGCCTTAATTGCGTCCTTAGGTGTGTCGGCATTCGTTCTTACACCGAGCTTTCTGAACTTGTCAGCAAGAGCCATGATTCTGCCGAATTCGCCTGTTATCTTAGCGTCTGTTGTAGGAATGATTCCCTCATATATAACTCCGCGTGAGCCATCGATTGATATCTCATCGCCTTCTTTGTAGACCTTATCTCCGAGCTTGAAGCACTTATTAGCTTCGTCCATAACTATGTCACCGCAACCGGAAACACAGCATTTGCCCATACCACGTGCTACTACGGCTGCGTGAGATGTCATACCGCCTCTGACTGTAAGGATACCCTGTGCAGCCTTCATGCCTTCGATGTCCTCTGGTGAGGTCTCAAGTCTTACGAGTACGACCTTCTCCTTGCGTGCAGCCCATGCCTTCGCATCCTCTGCTGAGAATACGATCTTACCTGCTGCTGCGCCCGGTGAAGCACCAAGTGCCTTGCCGATGAGCTTAGCCTTCTTAACTGCCTCTTCATCAAACTGTGGATGAAGAAGTGTGTCTAAGTTACGAGGATCGATCATGGCTACTGCCTCTTCCTCTGTTCTCATGCCCTCATCTATGAGGTCACAAGCTATCTTGAGTGCGGCAAATGCTGTTCTCTTGCCGTTACGTGTCTGCAGCATGTAGAGCTTCTTATCCTGGATTGTGAACTCCATATCCTGCATATCTCTGTAGTGTGTCTCGAGGATTCTGCAGATGTCGTTGAACTGGTCGAACACCTCAGGCATAACTTCCTGAAGCTTAGAGATAGGCATAGGTGTACGAACACCGGCTACTACATCCTCGCCCTGTGCATTGATGAGGAATTCGCCGAAGAGTTCCTTCTTACCTGTAGCCGGATTACGTGTAAATGCTACGCCGGTTCCGGACTCATCTGACCAGTTGCCAAATGCCATCTCCTGTACATTGACTGCGGTACCCCATGAGTATGGAATGTCATTATCTCTTCTGTATACGTTAGCTCTCTCGTTGTCCCATGAGCGGAATACTGCCTTAACAGCGCCCATGAGCTGCTCCTTAGCATCCTGTGGGAAGTCCTTGCCGATCTTGTTCTTGTACTCTGCCTTGAACTGCTCTGCAAGCTCCTTAAGGTCTGCTGCTGTAAGCTCTATGTCCTGCTTAACTCCGCGCTTAGCCTTCATAGCGTCGATAAGCTCTTCGAAGTACTTCTTACCTACTTCCATAACTACATCCGAATACATCTGGATGAATCTTCTGTAGCAGTCTCTTGCCCATCTCTCGTTGCCGGTCTTTCTTGCTACTACCTCTACTACCTCATCGTTAAGGCCGAGGTTTAAGATTGTGTCCATCATGCCTGGCATAGATGCTCTTGCACCTGAACGAACTGATACAAGGAGTGGATTCTCAAGGTCTCCGAACTTCTTACCGGTCATCTCTTCCATCTTCACGATGTAGTCATTGATCTGGTCCTGGATCTCCTGATTGATCTCTCTGTTGTCCTCATAATACTGATTGCAGGCTTCTGTTGTTATAGTGAAGCCCTGTGGTACTGGGAGTCCGAGATTAGTCATCTCTGCGAGATTCGCACCCTTACCACCGAGGAGGTTACGCATATCTGCGCTGCCTTCCTTGAATAGATATACATACTTCTTACTCATAGTTTCCTCTTTCCTTTCCTGTTAATTATTTATCAATTATACCACATGAATGATATTATGTCTATATATTTACTTCAAAAAAGTGACATTATCGTAGGTTTCTACCTTTCCCTTCTTATACACCACAAGTCTTCCATCACTTAAGCTTATATAGTCGCTTCTATACCCAGGAACGAACGAAACAGCCGTTCCCTCGCAGATCTTATCGTGACCTATATAGAGACTATCGTCCCTTTTATACAGAGCCTTATCGCCTGCATATATGAGTGAATCAGCAGTAACTTGCGATGCTATCTTCTCGGTCTTCTTGCCCTTCTTTATAAGATTGTGGTCTGCATCTATATATATCACAGAGCTTGATGATTCATCGTAGTACACGTCGCTACTTAGCTTAACTGCAGCCGCACCGTTAAGGTACATATTATCGCCGCAGACATAGCAGCAGATATCCTTGTCATAGTACACATAGTCTATCATATCGCTGCAATCATAGGTCTTATGTACTTTGCCATCTGATATGACATATATACCATCCTGCGCTCTATAGTACACGCAGTTACCACGCTTCTTTGCGTAGAGCGATTCAACTTCTGTTGCTATGACTGTTGTATCGCCTGTCTTACAGCTATATAGCGTATTATCATCAAGGTAGTAAAGTGCCTGATCCTCGTCATAAGCTACCTTCATTGCGCTGTTACTTAAGACTGTCTCGCCGCTTTCGCTTAATGTGCAGACTGTCATAGAATTCACTGCATTTATCGGAGAATAGTCTATATCGAGGTAATAAGCTCTTCCATCGTTATCTATGCCCAGAAGCTCATCCGCGGTACTTCCAGTCACATAAGACATATCGTTTGTCTTAATTAGCATCACGCTGTTAGACTCGGTCTTCACATCGTGGATCATAAGAAGCGCATACTCAAGATCAGGCGAATAAAGTGCGTCAAGTAGCTTACTGTTATCACATAGCTTCGTACTCTTACCGGACTTACGAGTGAAGATATATACGCCCTCTTCATGCTCATAGACTATGTACTCTAGCTTCCCAGACGTGATCTTCGTAGCGAGTGGAGTGTCAGCTATATCGTAGGTCTTCTTACCATCAACCAAATATGTCTTACTCTGTGTCTCAACAAGCTGCACCAGGTTGTCAGCCTTTTTTTGTTCTGTAGTAGTTCCGATACAGTACACGACCTCACGCCTTAGGTTCTTGACGAACATGATGCTTACGTGCACAAGGATAGCAACTGCCAGCACAAAGATCGTAAAGAATACTATGTCGCGCTTAGTGAAGTTCAAGTGCCTCTTCTTAGCCTTAGTCTTCTTAGCGCTCTTATGCTTATCCATCAGACCCTTGATCATAACATCAAGCTTATCGTATGGCGTAACATTATCCTCAGTGACCTTCTCGCCACTTTCTACCTGTATTCCAAAGACGCTTACCTTGCCTTCCTTCTCGTACTCGGCCTTGCGCTTAAGATAATCCTGATTCACGATAATAGCGCTTGCCCCGCACGCAGGGCAAGCACTACTGTTATCAAATTCATAACCACACTTATAACACTTCATAATCTAATTAGAAATCAAACTTATCACTGAAGTATGCAGGAAGTTCGTCTATAGCTACTCTTACCTGCTCCATAGTATCTCTGTTTCTTATAGTTACAGCCTTATCATCTACTGATTCGAAATCGAATGTTATACAGAAAGGTGTACCGATCTCGTCCTGCTTTCTGTATCTCTTACCGATACTTCCTCTGTCATCGAATTCACAGTTATACTTCTTAGAAAGTGTCTCATATATCTTAAGAGCTTCATCATTGAGCTTCTTAGAAAGTGGAAGCACTGCGATCTTAACAGGTGCTATAGCTGGATGGAAGTGAAGGACTGTTCTTACATCGCCTTCGCCTACTTCCTCTTCATCATATGCTGAGCAAAGGAACGCAAGTGTTACTCTGTCTGCGCCAAGAGATGGCTCGATTACGTAAGGGATATACTTCTCCTTAGTCTCATCGTCAAAGTAGCTCATATCCTCGCCTGATGTGTTCTGATGCTGTGTAAGGTCGTAATCTGTTCTGTCAGCTATGCCCCAGAGCTCGCCCCAACCGAATGGGAAGAGGAACTCAATATCTGTAGTAGCCTTGCTGTAGAAGCAGAGTTCCTCTGGAGAATGATCTCTTGCTCTCATCTCATCTTCCTTGATACCGAGGCTCTTAAGCCAGTTGATGCAGTATTCTCTCCAGTATGTGAACCACTCAAGGTCAGAACCCGGCTTACAGAAGAACTCAAGTTCCATCTGCTCGAACTCTCTTGTTCTGAATGTGAAGTTACCAGGTGTGATCTCGTTACGGAATGACTTACCGATCTGACCTATACCAAAAGGTACCTTCTTTCTGGATGTTCTCTGTACATTCTTGAAGTTAACGAATATACCCTGTGCTGTCTCTGGACGAAGATATACTGTGTTCTTAGCATCCTCTGTTACGCCCTGGAAAGTCTTGAACATGAGGTTGAACTGTCTAATGTCTGTGAAGTTGTGCTTGCCACAGCTTGGGCACTTAATATTCTTCTCATCTATGAAGGTCTTCATCTGCTCGTTAGACCATGCATCTACAGAACCATCTAATTCGTATGCATTCTCCTGACACCAGTCTTCGATGAGCTTATCAGCTCTGAATCTCTCCTTACACTCCTTGCAATCCATAAGAGGATCTGAGAAGCCGCCAAGGTGACCTGATGCAACCCATGTCTGCGGGTTCATGAGGATAGCACAGTCTACACCTACATTGTAAGGTGACTCCTGTACGAACTTCTGCCACCAAGCCTTCTTTACGTTGTTCTTAAGTTCTACTCCAAGATTACCATAATCCCATGTATTGGCAAGTCCTCCGTATATCTCTGAACCCGGATATACGAAACCTCTCGATTTTGCAAGTGCCTGGATTTTTTCCATTGTCTTTTCCATCTTTTTTTAATAACTCCTTTTATTCATAGATTATATAATTGCCGCCTTCTGAAACCATGGCATGAGAGGAATCCTCTACTGTCACGTTATCAGAGACGTATCTTATCTTACCCTTAAGTTCTACTCTTATAGGACCTTCTATGTAGATCGCCTTGAGAGAACTGTTTCTGACTGTTTCCTTCGAAACAGTACTGTTATCAGATACATTCTTGAAGCTTACGATCTTCTCTTCTTCATAACCTTCTGTATCATCATCCACAACATCCGCTACATCGCCGATAAAAAGCTTCTTTCCGATATAGGAAGTATATGTTGTGTCAGAAAAATAATTCGTAACCAACCTTATCTTATCTCCCTTGACTACCGATTCAACACGCTTAAGCGCTATAAAATCAACAGAAAAATTATAGACCATCATCCTGTTATCATCGTTGTAATCAAAAGAATTGATGTTACCGTAATCCGCTAGTTCATAAAAAAGTACTGTGTTGATATCCTTATCAGATTGTATGATAAGAGTATCACCTGAGTACTTATCGTACTTGCTCTTCTTACAGCCACTAAGCGCCATGCACATCATAAGCGCTAACAGGATAGTAATCGTCCTGACAGAAAGTCTCTTATTCACGTGTTAATACCTCCTTATCAAGAACCTTCAGTCCATCTAAGACCTCAAGGCTTTTAAACCGCTTATCCATCGTAAGCTTCGCCTGTTTTTCTACCCAAGAATCCAGCTCCTTCATAACCGCATCCGACAAGACGAAGCTATATAGTTTATCTGTTCTTGAAGCAGCTATATAGCGAAGCGTATACAGAAGATCCTTAGACACTGCATAAGCATCCGCATATCTGACCTCGCCCTTAAGGCACTTATCACATATGAATCTCTGATTCCCTGAAGAATAATACATGCTTGCAGGCTCAGAATCACCACACTTGCAGCACCCTGTCACATCCGGATATTCACCCGCATGCACCATAGACTTGAACTCATATATCCTTCTTATGAGCTGATAAGGCATCTTAGCATCTATAAGAGCCTTGAAGGTAAAGTACAGAAGATTAAGGCTATCTTTAGCTCCTATACCTTCGCGCCCATAATAATCAGCTATCTCAAGGAAGTAGAACCCATAGTACAGTCTGTCTATATCAGAGGTCAGAGCCTCGAAGTAATCTATGCTCGTTCCACCGCTTAACTGATAACCATCACGTCTGGGAAAGAGTTCAAACTCTGCCATAAGAAAAGGTCTGACTAGTCCTGCTAAGTGATTGCCCTGGCGCCTGCTGCCTCTGGCTATAGCTGTTATCTTGCCAAGCTCTGCTGTCAGTATAACTATGCGATTGTCATTGTCGCCGATTGGCATGGATGAAAGTATTATGCCCTTTGCACGAACGATATCACTCATCTATAGCTTATTCCTGTCATATCCATAATTCTTGAGAAGTCCTTCGTTGTCGCGCCATTCTTTTCTGACCTTAACAAATAGCTTAAGATTAACCTTGCCTTCTACTAACTTCTCTATCTCGTAACGAGCATTCGTACCTATCTTCTTAAGCATGGCGCCGCCCTTGCCTATGATGATGCCCTTATGCGAATCCTTCTCACAGATGATATCAGCTTCTATGTCCCACAGAGAACCATCAGCTCTCTCCTTCATGGAGATCATCTCAACAGCTATGCCGTGAGGTACTTCATCACTTAAGGCGTGAAGCGCCTTCTCGCGGATTATCTCGCTTGCGATATCCCTCATAGGTATATCGGTTACTGTATCCTCGTCGTAGTACATAGGACCATACGGAAGAAGTTTGAACATCTCCTCCATAAGTGTATCAACATTGATCCCTGTTCTGGCTGATATAGGCACTATAGCAGAAAAATCAAGGATATCCTTATATGCGTCTATATACTTGAATATATCCTCTCTTACACAGGTATCGACCTTGTTGATAACAAGGATCACAGGCTTCTTCGAGTATCTTATGTACTCGGCTATCTGCTGTTCCATCACACCTATATATGTAGACGGTTCTACAAGCCAGAGTATGACATCGACCTCGCTAAGTGTCTTCTTCGCTGCAGTGACCATGTATTCACCGAGCTTATTCTGCGAACGGTGTATACCAGGTGTATCTAAGAATACTATCTGTCCTCTGTCATCTGTATAGAGAGTCTTAATCTTATTACGTGTTGTTTGTGGTTTGTTCGAAGTGATAGCGATCTTCTGACCTATCATCTTGTTCATAAGCGTAGACTTACCTACATTCGGTCTACCAACTATGGTTACAAACCCTGATTTCTTTTCACTCATCACCTGTCTCCTCTCCGACTGAGATAATAGGACGTATATCGTCATACAGATCCGATTGTTCCATGATCTGATCCTTGTTGCCGACAGTCACATAGGACACATCACTGTATGCATCCTTAAAGCGCACTAAAGCCTCCTTAAGCTTATCGACAGTCACATCGAGAACCTCGCATCTTTGCTTCTGCCTCATCTCTTCTGTGACGCCTGATATGTAGTAAGCCAGATAATTCCTTGCCTTATCAGCCGGTGAAAGAGGTGTGATAACACCGCCCATAACACCTATGACACTCTGAGTAAGCTCTCTGTCATCAGGATTCAGGCTCTCTATCGCAGACAATGTTCCTCTGTAGATATCATAAGACTGTCCGATCTTAGGATCTCTGAAGGATGAATGACATATATTAGACATCGAATCTATCACTATGTTACAACCGTAAGCACCACCAAGCTCTCTTATGTTGTGCCATATATAGCCATAATTAAGCATATGCGCAAGAACTATATCAGAACCGCTGCATATCTTAGTCTTAAGGTGTGAATCCGCGATCATGCAGTTATAATTAACCTTAGACGCGGTAGTCAGTGCAAGCTTAAGATTCTTCTTAGTGAATCTGGTCAAAACTCCAGGATAAGTCTTGCCCTCGAACTGCTTTGTGCTCTTAAGAGCCTCCAGAGTCTCAGTAAGACCCTCTTTGCTTCCTGCGTAGTCTATCATGTAATCGCTTGAGATGACCTTACCATATACCGACTTGATATTATCGATCACGCTGTCTATGCGCTCATCATAATTATCGAGAAGCTCACCTAAGTAGCAGAAGAAATCATAGCCTCTCACCTTCTCGAGCATATAGTCGCCCTCGCACATAGAAGCTCTGCAAAGCCCCATAGCAAGGCGGTTTCCATAGGCCATATAGTGTTCCTTAGTATCAGAATACTCGACCTCGAGGATATCTCTTATCCTCTCCTTATCCGTATATAAAGTCTCAAATGCTTCTTCCTTAAGAAGTTCTATGGCATCAGTTGCCCTTCCCTTAAGGTACTTAGTCTGGAATACAAGCTTTATAAGGTACTGGTTCGAATCCTTGTTATCGAAAGTCGCTATGCTGTTGAATATATCTCCAGTCTTAAGATAGATCAGCGTGTTAAGCTTTGCATAAGAATAATTCTTCGTATCGAGTTCGCCCATGAGAACAGACGCAAGATATACATACTTATAGTCATCCTCGTCTATGCAGTTCATGTCAAAGAGGAACTTAAGATATGACACGCCGTTAGTATCGAGTTCGTGATACACAAGTTCATGACCATCATATGACATGATCTCGTTCACAGCAGGCGTTATCTCACGCTTTATATCGCTTATCTTAAGAAGCGGAATCGTACTTAATTCCTCTTCAGTATCCTTATGATTCTGGTAATCAAGCAAAGCCTTATTCTCTTCTAGGAGCGCCCTTCTATTATCCATAGACATGCGACTTAAGATATCCTTGCAGTAGTTATCATAGTCTTCGTTATCACGCGCAGCCTTATCAAGGCTTGCCTTAAGTACAACTGTAGCCACATGCTTGTTGTCTATGAAGCATTTGTAAAGAAGTTCTTCATAGTAATCAGTCTTAAGCTTATCTTTGCAGCTTTCAAATGTCCCGTCTCTCGTTAGACCTTCAACAGGATCGCCACCGTAAGCCCAAGTATCCATGACTGCGATACCATACATGAGCCCCTTCGAATTCTTGCCAAAGTCGGCCTCCCTGAATCTGAACTCAAAGTGCGCAAGCGAAGACTCAAGAACCTCTTTGTCTATGCCGCCCTTATAGAGCTTATCAAGTTCCTCGGATATGATTCTCCTGAAGTCATCAAGCTTATCCTTAGCAGTATCCTTCGCAACGATAGAATATACCGGTATAGCAAGAGAAGTATCAAAGCTCGTATACACATCCGAACCGATACCAGCCTTAATAAGGGCTTCTCTAACACGTCCAAGAGACGAATCACCTATGATGCTATCGAGCATACTAACAGCAAGCCTTGTCTCCTGATCATCGCAGTCAGTAAGCGCATAATTAAGAACTAAGTAATCGTTCTCACCTGTGTACTCATCCTTACCTATCGGGTACTCAGATTCGATGATAGTCTCTTTATCAACAGGTTCAGCTATAAGCTTGACCTCTTCTTTACTTTGCTCATACTTAGACAGGTACTCACTATCAAGATACAGAAGTCGCTCCTCATAATCCATATCTCCATACATGTATATGTAGGAGTTAGAAGGATGATAGAACTTGTCATAAGTATCCTTATACTGCTCATAAGTAAGCTTAGGTATAGATTCTACAGCGCCGCCCGATTCATACCTGTAAGGTCCGTTCTTATAGACGCTCGCTATATTAAGCCTGTCGAGATATCCATCCGGCGAAGAGAACACGCCCTTCATCTCGTTGTACACGACACCGTTGATATCGAGCTTATCAAGCTCTTCGCTTATCTCATAATGCCAGCCTTCCTGCATGAAGATATAAGGGATGTCCTTGATCCTCGGATTGAAAACCGCATCCATATATATGTCCATGATGTTCTTATAATCCTGATCATTGACCGTAGCAAAAGGATACATGGTCTTATCCGGATATGTCATGGCATTCAGAAAATTGTTCAAAGAACCCTTACAAAGCTCCACAAATGGATCCCTCACAGGGTACTTCTTAGAACCGCACAAAACCGTATGTTCAAGTATGTGCATAACACCTGTATCATCGACAGGAAGTGTCTTAAAAGCCACATAGAAAGTCTTGTTCTCATCCTGATTCGACAGTATGAACACTCTCGCTTTAGTCTTCTTATGCTCAAAAACAAGGGCATCACTTGACAATTCACTTACATACTGCTGTGACACAAGGTCGTAGACCTCATACACAGCCGAAGTCTTATCTAATATCAATACATTTCCTCTTTCTTGTAAATTAGCAGTGTCGCACAACAACACTATCGTATAATTATATCACATGAGACCCCATAAAATCAAGTACGCTAAGGACATATTTCCAAGTGCGAACTACGCTTTCTATCTCCATCGTCTCGTTCGGCGTATGTATGTCGCGAAGGTTCGGACCTATCGACACCGCATCAAGCCCCGCGATCTTCCCCGCAAATATACCACACTCAACGCCCGCGTGTATCGCGTCAACCACCATTTCCTCGCCATACATCTCCTGATATATGTCCATCATGACCTTGCGAAGTACAGAATCCGCCCTATACTCCATCGGCTGATATCTTCCGTGCGAGCTAACCGTCGCGCCAAATGCATCTGCTATGCACACTATCCGATCAAACAGACTATCCATGGCCGACTCCACGCTGCTTCGAAGCGCATATACAAGCTGAAGTTCTCCATCCTTCACCTCAAGGATTCCAAGATTAAGAGAAGTCTCAACCAAGCCATCTATCGCATGCGACATAGCCATGACGCCATTCGGAAGGCTATATATGAGCTTAGAAAGCTTCAGGGAATCCTCAGGGGATATGGCTTTTTCTGTTGATTCTTCGCTCTTTATAGCCAGATCTATGCATATGTTCTTGTCGGTGTGCATATATTCGGTTTTGATCTTGTTTAGTATAGTGCTTAGTATCTTTGAAGCTTTTAAAAAGGCATCTTTGTTCACAAACATAAGTAAAGCCGCAGCATTTCTTGGAATAGCGTTGTCCTTAGTTCCACCGCTCATAGATGCGATGCTATACTTAGTCTCTGATAACTCATACAAAACCCTTGCAAGAAGCACGTCAGCATTCGCTCTTCCCTTATCTATCTCCTGACCAGAGTGGCCGCCAAGAAGACCTGATACGCGAAGTTCAGCTAATACACCTGTTTGACTTGTGGTTTTGAAATCCTTCTTAACATGGGCTCTTACGCCGCCCGCGCAGGAAGCTAGTATATGACCTTCATCCTCAGAATCGAGATTGATGAGGTACTTAGACTTAAGATCGCTGCAATCAAGTGCCGCAGCTCCAAGCATACCGACCTCTTCATCTGTCGTAAATACAGCCTCTATCGGAGGATGCACATACAAATCGCTATCAAGCAAAGCAAGTATCATAGCTACAGCTATTCCATCATCAGCGCCAAGAGTTGTCTTATCTGCCCTTACTACATCACCATCTACGATGAGCTTAAGACCATCATTAAGAAAGTCTATAGTAGAGTCATCTTCCTTCTCGCAAACCATATCTGTATGTCCCTGAAGAATGACTGGTGTGGTGCTATCGCAGTTAGATGCTCCCTTCTTGATGATCACGTTGTTACTTGCATCCCTAGTGCACTCTAAGCCTCGCTTAGAAGCAAAGTCTACAAGATAATCTGCGATTTTATCAGTATGATACGAACCATGAGGAATCGAACATATCTCCTCAAAAAAACGCATCACACTTTTTGGTTCTATATTCTCTAATACTGCCATACTCTACACCTCATAATCCATGCATGATCTACTAGCTGTATATGGGCGAACCTTAGTGTTGGCAACCTCTACATGAAGAGGATTAACAGAATAAGCCTTAAGAGCCTCTTCAGATACGTAGGTAGCATCAAGCATAACGTCTACATTCGCACTCTTAAGTCCTTCGGTGATAACATGTATCTCTGTCATGCCTTCTATCTTACCCATAAGTCCCTCAAGACCTGACTTGATTCCCTTCTTAATCTCTTCTTTTTCTGCTTCTGAAAACTCTGGCTTCAAAGTCCAGAGGATAATATGTTTTACCATGGGGTACTCCTTTCGCTTTTATACTTATCCTATCACGAATGAGGGGGATTTTCAATTAGAAGTATTGCTTCAGCATATTCTTTACTTTTTCTATTCTTTGTGATAGAATGATACAGTAGGTTTTGAACCAATATTTTTTATGGAGGCATTATGAAAGATTTAAAGCCAATCAAAGAAGGTAAAGTCCGCGAGATATATGATTGCGGCGAGAATCTCATCCTTGTTGCTACTGACAGAATCAGCTGCTTCGATGTTATTCTTCACAATACTGTTACAAAGAAGGGTACTGTTCTTACTCAGATCTCTAAGTTCTGGTTTGATTATACTAAGGACCTTGTACCTAATCATATGATTTCTACTGATGTAGAAGATATGCCTGAATTCTTCAGACAGCCACGCTTCACTGGCAACAGCATGCTTTGCAGAAAGCTTACTATGCTCCCTGTTGAGTGTATCGTAAGAGGTTATATCACAGGTAGTGGTTGGGCAAGCTACAAGAAGAACGGTACTGTATGCGGTATCAAGCTTCCTGAAGGACTTGTTGAATCAGACAAGCTTCCTGAGCCTATCTACACACCTTCTACTAAGGCAGAGATCGGTGATCATGACGAGAACATTTCTTATGAGCAGAGCGTTGATTATCTCGAGAAGAGATTCCCTGGTAAGGGTGAGAAGTACGCTAAGGCGCTTCGCGACTTAAGTATCTCTATCTACAAGAAGTGCGCTGATTATGCGCTTACACGCGGTATCATCATAGCTGATACTAAGTTCGAATTCGGCCTCGATGAGAACGACAACATCGTTCTTGCTGATGAGGTTCTTACACCTGATAGCTCACGTTTCTGGCCACTTGATGGATACAAGGCAGGTCAGAGTCAGCCTTCTTTCGATAAGCAGTTTGCTAGAGACTGGCTCAAGGCTAATCCAGACAACAACGACACTCTTCCACAGGAAATCGTAGATAAGACTATCGAGAAGTATCTCCAGGCTTACGAGCTCCTTACAGGTAAGAAATTAGAGGTATAATATATGGATGAAAACAGACGCCCACGAAGCAGGGAAAAGTATGTAACGCAGGCGACTGGTAAGGTTGAGAGGCGCGGTTCCGGTTCCGGATACAGCGCTTCTGCTAATTCTAACCAGTCTTCACACACTCCGGCAGGGACCTCACTCCTCGGCCTTATGTTAAGTCGTGGCGGCGGAATGACTCTTATCATACTTGTTATAGGTGTTGTCCTCTTCCTCAAGTTTGGCATGTCACACGGAGGTTCAGATAACTCTTCTTCGCCTGTGGCTGCCCTCTTTGGCAGCTCATCACTCTACACAACTAACAATTCTGGTACCCTCGCCAATATGTCCGATGTAGACAGAACCGTTGCTTCCGGTTCGCGCAGCAAGTACACCACTATCAAGGGCAGCAATCAGGATGTCATAACCATCATGCTCTATGTGTGTGGAACAGACCTCGAGTCTAAGCACGGCATGGCAACCTCGGACCTTAAGGAGATTCAGGACGCTACTATAAGCACTAACCTCAACATCATCGCTTATACAGGCGGTTGCAAGAACTGGAAGAACAACATCATAAGCAGTTCTTACAATCAGATCTATCAGATTAAGAGCGGTCAGATCAAGGCTCTTGAGACGAACGCCGGCTACGACGCTATGACTAAGCCCTCCACTCTTTCAGGCTTCATCAAGTATTGCGCATCTAACTTCCCTGCCAATCGCTACGCGCTCGTCTTCTGGGATCACGGCGGCGGCTCTATAACAGGCTTCGGTTATGATGAGAAAAATGCTTCGGCAGGCTCGATGAACCTCGCAGGTATCAACACTGCACTCAAAGACGGTGGCGTCAAGTTCGACTTTATCGGCTTCGATGCTTGTCTCATGGCTACCACAGAAACTGCTCTCATGCTCAGTCGCTACGCTGATTACATGATCGCTTCAGAAGAAGAAGAGCCAGGCACCGGCTGGTACTACACTAACTGGGTATCTAAGCTCTCAGCTAACACTTCTATACCAACCATCGATCTTGGTAAGATCATCATAGATGATTACACAAGTGCCTGTGCCGCTGCTTCGAGAAACCCTAAGACCACGCTCTCAATCGTGGATCTTGCCGAATTTTCTAACACTGTGCCATCGAAACTCACAGCATTTGCCGAATCGATAACAGGCAAGATAAGCGACAACGACTACAAGGAAATCTCCGATGCGCGTGTTGCGACAAGAGAATTCTCTCCTTCTTCAAAGATAGACCAGGTCGATCTTATCGACCTCTCTAACAACCTCAATGCAGATGAAGCGAAGGCACTTGCCGATGCTCTCAAGGGAAGCATCAAGTATAACAGAGTTTCCAACAGCATGACTAACTGCTACGGTCTTTCGATATACTTCCCTTACAGACGCGCTTCTAAGGTTGATAACATATGCATGCAGTATGACCAGATTGGCATGAACTCGGAATACTCGAAGTGTATCAAAGCATTTGCCAAGGTCGAGTGTGCAGGTCAGGCCGCTACTGGTGGCGCGACTTCACCTTATGACACTCTTTCAGGCAACACTTCAACAGCTGGTCTATTCACCGACCTCTTAACAGGCTTCTTAAGCGGTGACTTCCGCTCTATGCCTGACTTTGATTCAGAGAACACCGACTTCTTAGAGGATTCTACGGTTTCTGATGATGCTGTAACGAGCTTTGTCAAGAACAACTATCTCGACGAAAGCAAGCTTCGCTTCACAAAGTCTGGCGACCAATACATGATAAGCCTCTCTGAAGATCAGTGGAAGTTAGTTCACACAATCGACCAGAATGTCTTCTACGACGACGGAACCGGCTATATCGACCTCGGTATTGATAACATCTTTACTATCGACAAGGACGGCAACATGATCGCCGATACGGACAGAACCTGGATTGCTATCAACGGTCAGCCCGTTTGTTACTACCATCTCGACACAGTAGACGACGGAACAAGCTACACAATCACAGGCCGCGTTCCTGTCCTCCTAAACGGCAACAACTCAGACTTGATCCTTATCTTCACAGATAAGTATCCACAGGGCTATATAGCCGGCGCCAGAGATACATACAAAGAAAGTGAGACTCTCGCTGTTGCTAAGAACCTCACCGAATTAAAGGACGGCGACAAGATCGACTTCTTATGTAACTACTACTCCTACGATGGTAAGACCAAAGAATCTTACCCTCTCGGAAATCAGCTGGTATACTCTAAGGATATGAAGATCAGCAACGTAGACATCGGAAGCAATAAGATACTGATAACATATATGTTTACAGATATATATAATCAGAGACACTGGACGGATACGATTAAGATGGACTAAAACAATCTTAGGAAAAAGTTAAAGTCTAGGTAATCGCGCACTTATACGCTATTACCTGGACTTTTTCGTTAAAAACGACAGCGAGAATTAGGTTTTTCTCGATTCTCGTTGCTTAATAAAGGGACTATAACCTCGCCGGCTAAGAAAAGCCTCCAATCCCAGCCTTTTCTTAGCCATAACACACGTATACTCATATTCAAAAGCCCTTTCTGGCTAAGAAAAGCCTCCAATTCCCACCTTTTCTTAGCCATAACACACGTATACTCATATCCAAAAGCCCTTTCTGGCTAAGAAAAGCCTCCAAATCCAGCCTTTTCTTAGCCATAACACACGTATACTCATATCCAAAAGCCCTTTCTGGCTAAGAAAAGTCTCCAAATCCAGCCTTTTCTTAGCCAGCACCCATGAAAAAAAGGGAGGATTTTGTACTGTTGTCCCCCCTTTTACTTATTATCTTCTTAGTTCACTATTAAGACAATCCTCATATCTGCACATTCATACCCATACTGACACTCTCAGCGCCCGCAGAAGCACTCTGTGCACTCTCCCCGACTATCCTACTAATATTGTCACTTGCTGACATCTTACTCATCTTATCGAAGACAAACTTAAGGTATTCTCTGTCAGCCTTCTGGATTTCTTTCATCTCATCGCTTCTATGCTTGGCGACCATCTTCTTATAATCGCCTTCGCTCATAGTGCGAGGGACTTTGACCTGATCTAGAATCTCCAACTGATCATAGACTTCTTCTAGCATCTCTGAAGACATATCTTCCAATAGCTGCGTGACTTCATCAGTCATAGCTTCGACGTCAGCTGAAGTTTCTTCAACGAATCCTACTTCTTCGAATCCAACTTCTTCGTATCCGACTTCTTCAGATTCTGTGACATCTTCGAACTCTGAAGATTCTGCGGATTCTTCGTAGTCCTTGTATTCGCTATCACTTCTGATATCTTCTTCATAGTCTCTTGCATCATCTCTTATCTCAACCTTCTCTTCTAGTTCCAGATTAGATGCCTTCTTCTTGGCTATACGCTCCATTGATTCGGCATGCGCTATGGCTGCGCGAACTTCATCTGCATCGTAATCAGGATTTATGAGATTCTTCTTAAGCTTAAGAACTTCTCTTTTGGCTTTCGAAGCAGCCTGCTTAGCTGTAAGAGATGTCTTGGATCTTATGATTGCTGAAGATAGCGAATTAGCGCTATAGCGCACCTTCTTAACGGCAGTTTTCGCTGCCGAAGACTTCTGCCTCGACTCTCTGACACGGTTGGCATATTCCATGCTCTGAGCGGCGATGTCGACTTGGCCCGGAGCCTTCTTAGTCTCATCGGCACTTTTCTTGGTTTCACGAAGGAATTCCTTAACTTTGCTCATACGGCTATCGAGCATCTCCATATTCTTCTTAGAGGCATCACTATATCGCTTAAAATCCTGCATATAAGAACTGTTAAGATTAACCCTCATAGGCATCACACTTTCAGGTCGAGTGTCTGCCCTCTTACAAGCTCCTGAGCTGACAGTACGTTGTCACTCATCGCCATGTAACCATAATCAGATACCTTCTTTACAAGCTCTTCTACAGAAGAGGCTTCGATAACTTCATATTCGTCAGGATCAAAGTCCCCGAGTCTTGCGTCCTTCGTAGCCTCCGCCTTTTCTTTCCTTGCTTCCTGAAGCTTTTCTTCCTGCTCTTTTTTCTCAGCCTTCTTTTCGTCTTCCTTCTTCTGTGCCTTCTTCTCCTCAGCCTTCGCTTTGATTCGCTGCGCCTGAGCATCCTGTGATTTCTTCACAACCGCAAAGAAAGAAGCGTTGCCATCATCCTTAACCTCGAGTCCGAATCCCTTAACAGAATCATTGCCTGCAAATGCTTCTTTAAGTTCAGGCACTTTTTGTCCAGCCATAGCTATGATACCTTCATACTTCTTTCTGAAGGACTCATCAGTAGCCATCTTCTCGATCTTCTCTTCATCAATCAGAACTACCATCTTGTCTGCATTAGCAAACTTTGAAGCGTTAGCTTTGGCATTCTCCTTCTGATCCTTGCTCACAAGAACGATATCCATGTTGTTGTACTTTTTCTTGAGTTCGTCTAAGTACTTCTTACCTGTATCGGAAAGCTTAGGCTCGCCCACAGTCTTACCATAGGTCTTGTCGTTCTTCGCAATCGGTGATTGATTAGCAACAACTGTGTTAACAACTGAATTAATATCCATGTTTCATACCTCCTTGTATAATGTGTTATGCATCCTTGCATCTAATATATATATCGGCACATCTATATGTAAAGTTAATAATTGCCAAGAAACTTGAGATAGGTTGATTCAGCCTCGATTCCTCTCATAGCATTGAGGACTGCCGCATCATTTACATTGCCCTCAAAGTCCACATAGAAGCGCCACTGCCACATCTTGCCCTCTATAGGGCGCGACTGGATCTTGGTCATGTTAAGACCGTTGTACTTGATATGGCTTAGGATACCATAGAGGCTGCCTGCCTCATGAGCTATCTCGAAGCATATGCTCATAGTCTTAGCATCCTTTGCAAATGAACGCTTCTTTGAGATGATCACAAAGCGTGTCGCGTTGTTCTTCTCGTTGCGTATCTCGCTTGCTATGACCTCAAGTCCGAACACCTTCGCTGCCTCACGGCTTGCTATGGCTGCCTGATGTATATCGCCATCAGCCAGAACCTTCTTAGCACCAAGACTGGTGTTCGTAGTCGCTATTCTGTCCCAATCAAGGTGTTCATCGAGATAGTGTGAACACTGCATGAGGCCCTGTGGATGCGAGTACACCTTACTTATATCCGATACTTTTGCGCCTGGAAGTCCTAAGAGTGCATGGTCTATCTCGTATACGAGATCAGCTACTATGTAATTATCGTACTTCATGAGAAGATCGTAGGTGTCATTGACTATACCTGCGGTAGAATTCTCGATAGGAAGTACTGCAAAGTCTGCTCTTCCTTCAGCAACTTCCTTCATGGCAGCGTCGAATGTCGGAACATTGTAGCCGTCCACATCCTCACCAAAGTACCTTTTCATAGCAAGATATGAATATGCGCCTTCTATGCCCTGATAGCACACCTTAGCGCCATGTGTCTCTATCTTATCTACTATCTCACACTCTGCTCTTACTGTGGCAGAATTCTGTTCCATGAACTTATACTGAAGTTTTCTAGAAGATGACATGATCTGCCTAAAAAGGTCAGAAAGTGCGACCTTCATGGACTCATCGTCCACGAAAGTCTGCACCTTCTCTATCTTCGAATCTTCTCTGCCCTTGTCAAGTATAGCCTTGCCTACAGAAAGCTTATACTTAGCTACTTCCTCACACAGATCCATACGCTTCTGGAAAAGCTCTATGATCTCTTTGTCTACCTTGTCTATGTCTTCTCTTATCAGGGAAAGATCCATCTTATAATACCTCTAATTATCTAATTTGTATGGAATGACTCTCGGTTCATCCTCTATATCTACTACTGTTACTGTACATGTCATGGTCTTGCCATTCACTGTCGCATTGACTGTAGTAGTTCCTGCCTGTCTGGCAGTAACAAGTCCGTCAGCACTTATAGTACATACTCTCGGATTGCTTGTTCTATATGATACTTTGTACTTGCTAGGTGATCCATCTACATAGAGTTGGAATGTATCATACTGTTCCATAGTTATCTTAGTCTTGCTTATGGCTACTGAGTAAAGTGGAATAGCTGTCTGTACTGCGTTACGCGATGAATAAGCTATGATCTCGCACTCACCTACGCCTACTGTCGATACATATCCGTCTGACGATACATTTGCAATAGAGGTGTCTGTAGACATCCACAGAAGGTCCTCGTTGGCTGTTCTCGGATATATAGTCGCTGATAGCTGTCTTCCGTTACCAGCTAAGATAAATATCTCTTTGGCGTTCACGGCAACTCTTGTAGCGCTTACGTTATCAAGAACTCTTATCGTACAGAAGGCCTTGATCTCGTTACCATCCTCTGATGTTGCCGAGATCCACACCTTACCAGGTGCCTTCGCAAATACTTCACCGTCCTGGTCGACATATGCTATGTTATCGTTAGAGCTTGTCCACTTAACTGACTTAACTGTCGCATCGGCTGGATATGTCTCGGCTGAAAGCCTTATACTGTCGCCAACATATAGTGTCTCATCAGAGTGGTTAATGCTTATGCTCCTGACTGGATTAACAACCTTCACAAGACATGATGCACTCGCTCCGCCGCCATCAGCTGCCGTTGCACTTACTACAGCACTTCCGACTCCTACGCCTGTTATACGTCCATACTGATCAACAGATACAACGCCAGGGTCAGATGAAGCCCAGAGCATACGCTTGTCTGTTGCGCTGTCAGAATTGCTGATTGAAGTCTTGAAAACCTTAGTTGCTCCGACATTCAGGAACATCTCGGATGTATCAAGACTTACGTCAGATACCTTCTCTATAACTGTTATGTTACAGCTTGCAACAAGTCCTCGCTCGTTAGTAGTAACTGTTATGACACAATTACCGCCCTTTTTGGCTGTTACAAGACCTTCGCTGTCAACTGTCGCAACATTCGGGTCACTTGTCTTGAATACTACACTCTTATCTGTTGCATCAAGCGGAAGGACTGTCGGTATGATAAGGAACTTCGAATCCTTAAGGAGCGTCTCTGCGCTTGAATTAAGCGTTATACTGTCTACAGGCTCTGTTACAGTAACGATACACTTACCCATCATACCGTTATCATCGGCTATAGCACTTATCGTTACTACACCGGTGGCAAGAGTCTTAACATGTCCCGAATCATCTACGGTTGCAACTCTTGTATCTGAGCTTACCCATGAGTAACGCTTATTGTCCGCGTTATCAGGAAGGATATTCGCACTTAAGTAGAAGTCGTTGCCCTTTCGTACAGATATCTCACTCTTACTGAGCACAACCTCCTTAACACCCTGCTTAACATATACGTTACATACAGCAGTTATACCATCGGACTCAGACTTACACAGAATAGCCGCATAGCCGCTTCCAACAGCCTTCATATAGCCTCCACTGTCTATGGTTGCTACACTAGTATTCGATGATGACCATATAACGTTCGGATTTGACGCATCATTAGGCGTGATCTTCGCAGTGAATAGAAGCTCTGAACCTACATCCACCTTCTCGTTCGTGTGATTGAGTTCAATCTTCGTAACCGGCTTCTTGATATAGAATTCGCAGAGATCGAAAGGTGCGCCCGTACCATAATCAAATGTCTTATCTGTAGACTGGCAGTAAACCGTCGCATAGCCTGGTTTCTTAAATGTTACGAGACCCTTCTCATCTACGGTAAGAACGCTCGTATTCGAAGAAGTCCACGTTACGTCCTGGTTAACACCCTCTGCCTGAGGATAAACCGTATATGTAAGCTGATACTTCTCTGTTGCCATATCTATGTTGACGTTGTGAACGTTGAGCTTGATCTGCTCAACAGGAAGCCTTACGCTTACGTTACAGTATGCTATGTAAAGACCATCCTCAGATATGGCTGTTATGGTCGTGTCACCACCAGATACACCTGTTATGACAGCGCTAAGAGAATCGCCCTTAACTGTCGCTATCGATGGGTCGTTAGAAGCCCACTTGATGTTCTGATTGTCCGCGTTAAGAGGATTGATGAACAGCTTAACTTCCGTAGAAGACTTAACCGGGATCATAACGGATGCTGGATCGATAGTAAGAGAACCGACAGGCTCAAGAACATGCACCGTACAGGTAACAGTCTTCAGCACACCGCTTGAAACCTGGGTTACAACTATAGTTGTATCGCCCTTCTTAAGACCTCTGAAGGTCTCTGTTATGTTATTCTTGGTCGTCACAGTGGCGAAATCTACGATCTTGTTGTCTGCCACAGCCCACGATATAGTAGCATTCTCATTAGATGTAAGGGCTGTCAGGGTAAATGTTTCGCCCTTGTTGATAGTTACTTCGTTGTTACTGATACCGAAGGCATCCACAACATTTATCGTATGCTGTATGGTTTCGCTCACAACCGCACCTTCAAGATTAGTGTAGGATCTGGTCGCATATATGACTGCAGTACCTTCTGCAACACCATACACGGTTCCGTCAGGAGTACCTGTAGAAGTAAGCTTCAGAGATACTACATCCTTGTTACTTGTTGACCATGTAATAGATGACGAATTAAGCGTTGTCTTAAGCTGATACTCGTTGCCTACGTTCATGGTACTTACAGTATCAAGCCAGTCAAATGGAACTGATACCTTCGCCTTAACTGTTCTGTCCTCATCAAATGAAGGATCACAGCTTATATAGATATATACTTCACCTGTCGAGATACCTGTTAAGATTCCGTTGTTGATAGTAACTACATCGTTACCATTCGCATCCTTATCAGCTTTCCAGTATACAGCCTCTGGATTCTTGACATTCGTATAAGGGAGT
>ODAI013912598.1_pt1 | contig 22692 bp, 20 predicted proteins | sample 1539321 | NCBI WGS metagenome assembly ODAI01 (sample SAMN02144231, study PRJEB22623) | gut metagenome | biome: sheep rumen | host: Ovis aries | place: New Zealand | reverse complement strand
GAATGACGACTTGTCGAACTTCACGTAGATACCCCGCACATTTTGTTCCTTCGACCAGAAAGCGTTCTGTATAAGAACAGGACCTATCTTTAGAGAGTCGCAGATGGTGTGGCAGATGGTGTCGTTAGCCCGAGGTGAATACTGTAAATAGTAGCCTTCTGTTGCATAGAACATATCGTGCCACCGTTTCTGTTTTGTACGGTCTGGAATCCCTAATTGCAGACTGTCTTTCAAATAAGAAGCCAATCTTGTCGAGAAACAGGTTGTGCCAGCGTAAACAACGTGTTGGTTGACCCTTCTCTCGTTTTGGAAGAATTCTTTCCTAAATTCGGTCGTATCGTAGTTAGCCTGGAAGTCAATCCATGGAGAACCAGTAGGAGTTATCATGTCAGACAATACCTGCTTCCATTTGTCGTAGTTTTTCAGGTTTCTATGGTATTCAGGTATGCTGAGGAAAACAGCTTTAACGCCGTGTTCCTTGCACAAGTTCATAATCTTTTCAAAATACTCATGGTCGTAGATGTCGTTTTTCACGAGAGCACCGTCCATAATAGGGCCAAGAGAATCGTAAACTGCAATTAGAGAATCGCCAATGCCTTCCTCGTTTAAACCTGTGTCACCTAAGTAAATGTGCTTGGCCGGCGGGAAGTTAATCCCTTTTTTGTTTCGGTTTATTTGTGCGGTGTCTCTGAAGATGAATTCATGGTTCCTTATGGTGTTTGACCATGCTGCCCAATAATCTTCAACGTCGAAAATTGCAGGGGTCGCTTTTATTTTCGTAGGCGTGGTCCTCGCCTTGAACGCGAAAAACTTGTTCTTTTCTGAACTTTCGAACGAGAACGCATTAGTCATCGTGTAAGTTTCAAATACCGCTACTTTGATGTGGGTTTGCGAAAGAACGTCTAGAAGCATGAAATAAACGTCTTGAAGGTCGCAACCGGCTATAAAGAACGTAAAACAGGTGGCTCCCAGGGAGTTCGACAGCATGTGCGTGTTTATTCCATTGCCTAGGTGCGAATTTCCGAAAAGACAGACGTCGATGGTGTCTGTCTTTATTAATTTCTGGAACGAGGGCATAGTGAAGTAGTCGTGGTAGGACAAGTTTGGCTCAAAGTATTTCTTGTTGTCCGTGTGGTTTACCACGCCTATAACAATAGCTAAAATAACAAGCACCTTCCCTGCAAGAAGGAGTTTGGGGTGTTTGCGTACAGAAGAAGCTGAGCTTCCGTTCTCTTTATTGTCGACTTTTGTCGACTTCTTCGTTTCAGCAGAAAGGCCTTTCTGTTTGTATTTTGTTTGTTTCATCCTCTTACAGCTATCTTTTGAATTTTCATACCGACAATGTCTTTTGGTGTGAATTCGCGAACTAGTCCAATGCTATACATGTGGTTCTTAAAGGGATATGTCCCTAAAGTAGGTTCTACTTTTATAATTGCATTGATATCTCGACCTTGGTATACGCCTTTAACAATAAGTTCAATAGGTTTTCCTACCAGTTCTTTTGGAAAGTTTTTCTTGTCGAATTTTACTATAAGGTTGATATTTTTATCTGTTTTAAACCAATATGAGTTTTGAATTTTTATGTTTTCGAAGGCTTTGTCATTACAAAGGTTGAAATACATAGTATCGCCGTCTTTCGGGGCATTATTCATAAAGTATCCTTCAGAAGCGTAGAAAATTTTATTCCAGTTTTCTTGCTTTGTTCTGTTTGGAAGGTATTCGCCTACATTCTCTGATAGAAATTCTGCAAATTGGTTTGTTATCCATACAGCTCCATTATAATGCATGTGAAGGTTAATTTTATAGCAGTCTTCGAAAAAAGATTTTGTATAGTGGATTGTATCGTAGTTTGCCTGAAGGTCGAGCCAAGGACAATTTGTTGGCTTGATAACGCTTTCCAATTCCTTTTTCCAAATGTTGTAGTTCTTTATGTTTTTCCAGTAGGTAGGTATCGTTAAGAATACTAACTTGATTCCGTTTTTGTCACAGAGTTCTTTGGTCTTTAGTATGTATTCCTTGTCGAAGTCGTGGAGGCACACTTTACTGCCGTCAATGCTAGGACCTAAACTGTCGTATATTGCATCGGTAGAGTCTGTAATGCAAGGTAGGTTTACATTAGAGTCTCCTAAATAAGTGGTTTTATATGTAGCAGTGTCTTTAAAGTTAATATTTGTTGATATTTGTGCTGTGTCTTTGAATATGAAGTCATGGTTCCTAATCGTATAAGACCAGGCTCCGGCAAATTCCTCAATGCTGAAGAGGTATGGCATGGAAAGGATTTTTTGTAGGGTGTCGGTTCTTTCCCTAAAGCCCATTGTCTTCTTTAGCATTGGCATATTAGTAGACAAAATGTCTCCTATTGCGAAGGTCTCTATTACGACTACTTTTGGTATGTTTCTTTGTAAAGCGTCTTTCAAGGTGAAGTACACGTCTTTCATGTCAGCACCAGAAGAAAAGTAAGAGAATGAGTTTACGCCTAATGCGCAGCTTAGAATGTGGCAGTTAAGGCCAGCTCCCATTATAGAGTTGCCTAAAAGAAGAACGTCGACGGTGTCTTTCTTAGTGAATTCTATATAGCTGATGGCTTCTCTTTTTTGGTGGAATGTTAATACAGGCTCAAAGTATTTCTTATTGTCTGTATAGTTAACGACTCCTATAACAATAGCCAAAATAACAAGCACTTTCCCTGCAAGAAGGAGTTTGGGGTGCTTGCGTACTGAAGGACCTGAAATCTCCTTCTCTTTATTATTGACTCTTGTTGACTTTTGGGTCCCAGCAGCAAAATCTTTTTTCTTGTATTTTGGTTGTTTCATTCTCTGCTGTGGTTAGAATTGGAAGTAAATGAAAGTATTGTCGTTACCTTCCCCATAGATGCCAAGGTATATTAGGGCAAGAGGAATGGCAATGTACACCGCCCAACGGATGATGAAGAATCTATTGAAGAAGAAGTTGCTGATTTTTTCTCCGTAATTTTTTAGAAGAAGTTCAATCAACATCAATCCCGCAATAAGGTAGAATGCGAACTTCAACTCCATGCTGTTGAGCCCGAAGTTATAGATTGCGTCGATATTTGAGAACCCGATATTCCCCAGTATCTGCAATGCGTCGTGTAGGTTGGCACCTCGGAAAAAGGCTAGCGAGAAAGTCCAACTAAAGAAGACAAACAGGCAACAGCCTACTTTCGCTATAAATTTCTGTGGGTTGAGGTGAAAAACCTTGTCGAAAATGGCGAGGTAAATGCCGTTGAGCAAACCCCAGATAAAGAAGTTCCACGATGCACCGTGCCACAGTCCGCTTACTGCAAATACAATGAGGACGTTGATGTAAGTACGGCTCTTGCCTTTCCGGTTACCACCTAAAGTGAAGTATAGGTAGTCGCGGAACCAGTTAGTGAGCGTTATGTGCCAGCGTGACCAAAAGTCTTTAAATGACACCGACAGATAAGGCATCTTGAAGTTGTCGCTCAGTTTGAAACCGAACATCCGTGCGGTACCTACCGCTATTTGTGAGTAGGCAGAAAAGTCGAGATAGAGTTGGAATGCGAACAATACCAGAGCCAAAAACGAAGGGTAGCCACCGGCATCACCCAGTTTCCCGAATACACCGTCTACATACACGGCAATACGGTCGGCAATCAGCATTTTTTTCACAAGGCCTGCGCCTATCATGAAGAGGCCTTTTCTTGCATCTTCGTAGTTGAAAGAGTAGGGCTGGTCGAACTGTGGAAGCAGGTTGCCCGCTCGCTCAATAGGGCCTGCCACCAATTGAGGGAAGAATGCGATAAAGGTGAAGAATGTGACAGGGTTTGTACAGGCTTTTATCTTGTCTTTATATACGTCGATAACGTAGCTCAGTCCTTGGAAACAATAGAAACTTATGCCTATAGGCAGAATGATGTTCAGAGGAGAGTAAGCGCTGCTTGTTATTCCGAATAATCCGAGTAAGTCCCAAATGCTTTCCAGAAAGAAGTTTGTGTATTTGAAGTAGGCCAGAACGCCCAAATTAACTAAAATGGCAATCCATAAGTATTTCTTTGCCTCTTTTGCAGGGACATAAGGCGCCGCTTCTGTCGGCTCACTACCTTCTTCATTGCTGTTTGTTGTAACAGGTACACTCTTTGTCCCCTGAATTTTCTGTCCCATCAGGTAATCAACAGCAGAAACTGCTATAATGACAAACAGAAGTTTGAAGTTCCAGCAAGAATAGAAAAAGTAGCTGGCACAGAGAAGAAAGATATTCCTTACCTTTAGATTTTTGCTGAAAACCAATACATATAGGGTGTAGGTTATCAGTAGGAATAGGGCAAAACTGAAAGTGTTAAACAGCATGTTGTAATTTTTTTCTCAAAATTAGGGAAAAAACAGATGTCTGTCAATAATTACTTTCCAATGCTGTTGTCTTTGTGGTGTTAGTCTTTCGTGTGTTTAATGTTGTGTTTTGTTAGAATTTGAGTGGGTTTTGGTGTGAAGGACGTATGGTTTTCCTATAACCAGCAACCTGCTTTTTAGAAATAGGCGTTCCAAACCTCTTGGCAATAGAGGACGCAGAAGGCAACGACCACGGCAATTTTCAGCCCTGTCGATAAGATAAAGCCCACAAACGAACCCATCCCCGATTTCAGCGATTCCCAATGGTCCTTGCCAGCTATCAGTTCGCCGACTACCGCACCTACGAACGGCCCCCATAGAAAACCGAATGGTATTGGCGACAGCATGCCTACAATTAAACCTATAATACTTCCCCACACGCCTTTCTTGCTGCCTCCGAACTTTTTGGTGCACCAGGCGGGAACCACGTAGTCGAGAAGGATAACCGCAAGGGTTATGATGCCTGCGATGAAGAGGTCGCGCATGCTGAACTCTATTCTGTTGGTGATGTGTATCAGCCACATGCCAGCATACCCTAAAATAGGGCCTGGCAGTGCGGGAACAATGCAGCCTATAAAGGCAATAATCATAAGTACCCCGGCAACGATGATGAGAAAAATATCCATCTTATTCTTCCTTTTTTTGTTTGTTGATGAATGGCAGAATGAGGCTGCATCCGAATCCAACGACACAATTTACAACAATCTCTATCAGGTGCGATAGAACTGCGAATGCGCCAGCTGCAGTAGCTCCAATTCCGTATATGCCCAAGGCTTGGATGGTCATAAATTCGTAGGTACCTATCCCTCCCTGTACAGGTGCAACCATTCCTAAAGCTCCGAACACGTAGGTGGTCAGACCAGCTTCGGCGCCGAGGTCGGCGGTGAAGTCAAACAGCCAGAAACTGAAGTAGAGCATAAGGTAGTACATCAGGAAAATGAAAATGGAGTAGACTATGAACAAAGGTTTGTTCTTTACTTTTGTAAATGACTTTAATCCATTCCATATTCCAGTTCCCAACCTTTTAAACTTGTTCATCAGCTTTGACTGCATGATTTTTTTCCGGAGCAGGTAGAGGACGAGCGTCAATACTGCCAAGAAAATCCACAATAGTGGGTTTGTAAGTAGATTGCAAATACTTTGCCAAATTGTAATGCCACTTAGAATGTCACCGAATAGCTCAAATTCAAGGACTATGGTCAGGAATGTAATCAAGAAGGTAATAATCAGGTCGAATGCGCGTTCGGTTATGACAGTGCCTAAAAGTTCGGTAAAGGGAATCCCTTCATATTTTTTCAGCACACCGCAGCGGGCCAGCTCTCCGGCACGTGGAAGCAGGTGGTTGATGAAGTAGCCGTACATAACGGCGCAGAACGTGTTTTTTAAGGCAGGCTTTTGTGCAATGGGCTCAATTAGCTGGTTCCACCGTAATGCGCGCGCAATACAGCTTAGCAGGCTAAGAACGACGGGAATGGCAATGTATTCCCAGTGTGCGTTTTTCAACAATTCTCGCATTTCCTTAATGTTCAGTTCCCGGTAGACCAATAAGAAAACTATAATGCCCAATGCCAGTGACACAACTGTTTGTATGGCGTCTTTTTTTGTGATAATCATGCCTGTAGATTTTATTTCGTTGCAAAATTACACATATTGCACTATTTATAAATAAAAAAAGGAGAAAACCCGAAGTTTTCTCCTTTTTCTATCGTAAAGGAAACTATTCCAATCAAATGCCGAAAGACCATGCGATAATTTGTTCGTAAATCTGGCTGATAAAGCCGAGGAACAAGAAACCTACAGTACAAACGGTAATACCAATCAAGCTCATCTTGTCGCTCTTGAAGGTTGCAATAGGGGTGTCGCTCTTGTTGATGAACATAGCCTTTACAACGAGCAAGTAGTAGTAGAGAGAGATGATGGTGTTTGCCAATGCGAGGAATACCAACAGATACTCGCCAGCCTGGGCTGCACTTGCGAAGATGAAGAACTTGCTCCAGAAACCGGCAAACGGAGGAATACCTGCCAACGAGAACATGGCAAGCATCATAACAACTGCCATTTTAGGGTTGGTTTCGTAAAGACCGTTGTAGTCGTCCATGCCAACTTTCCCGCTCTTATCTTCAATGTTGCTGATGATTCCGAATGCACCGAGGTTGGTGAAGAGGTAAACCAAAATGTAGTAGACCATGCTACCCATACCTGCGGCTGTTCCGCTCATAAGGCCAAGCATAATGTAGCCGGCTTGTGAGATAGAAGAGAACGCAAGGAATCGTTTCAAATTCTTCTGACGGATGGCGAAGATGTTACCAACTGTAATGGTAATAACGATAATCCACCAGAGAATGTTTGTCCAAGATACAAATGTAGACTTAACGTCGATATTGCTGAACGCCTTCCACATAATCACCATAAAGGCAAATGCTGCGGCACCTTTCGACATTACAGAAAGGTAAGCGGTAACGCTGGTTGGCGCACCCTGGTAGGTGTCGGCAGTCCACAAGTGGAATGGTACCAACGAAATCTTAAAGGCTACACCTGCCATGAAGAAGATCATTGCCAAAATTTGGAATGGCTCGGCAGTGAAGTTCTTGACTACGTCGCAGAAATAGAGAGAACCTCCGCAAGAACCGTAAATCAGAGAAATACCAAATAGCATAACCGAAGATGAGAAACCTGCGGTAAGGATGTATTTGGCAGCAGCTTCAGCCGATTCGTTACGTTTCTTGTTCAACGCAACCAATGTTGCCATTGGAATAGAGGCTGTTTCCAAACCGATGTAGAACAACAGGAAGTCGCCGCATGAAATCATCAGGTACATACCGAAAAGGGTAGCCATCATCAGCAGGTAGAATTCAGCAATGTGCTCTTTGTTCTCTTTCTTGTTCCATTCGAACGAGAAAAGGAAGACTAGCAGCGTACCCACATTCAACATGTTTTTAACGAACACGTGGATGTTTGATGTAATGTACATGCCAGAGAAGGCTTCGCTCTGTCCGGCCATACAAGAACCTCCGCAACAATCGCAGAAGTTGATTGCAGTGTGGGCGGCGAAAAGCACCAATGCCAAAGGCTGGAAATACTGCTTTGATTTTTCGCCCATAAAAAGGTCGGCAATCAAAAGCACGATTAATGTGAGTGCCAGTGAAATTTCTGGCTTCATTAATAAGAATTGACTATAATCCATTTTTGTGTCTCCTCTTTGATTAGAATGGTGCTACAATTGTTTTGTCGGCGAACAGGCTCACCAAGTTTGGAAGACTGATGTTGAGCAGGTCTGTCCAAACAGAAGGGAACATACCGATTGCTGCCACGCAAATAATGAGTCCGAATGCAGCAACCTTTTCATAGTAGTTTGCATCGGTAAGAGTGGCATGGTGCTGGTCTTGGATAGGACCAAACAGCATCTTGCCAACCACACGCAGAATGTAAACTGCTGTAATTACGATTGAAGTACATGCCAGTATGGTGAAGATGAGGAACATCCAGTTGCCTTCTTCGAATGCGAGAACAGAACGCTGGAACGAACCCACGAAGATGTTCATTTCTGCTACGAAACCGCTCAAACCTGGCAAACCGAGTGATGCCATACCTGCAATTACATAACATACACAAAGCACAGGCATAATGTTCATCATACCACCCATCAGACGGATGTCGCGGGTGTGGGTACGGCCGTAGATGCTACCGATAAGGCTGAAGAACAAAGCGGTCATCAAACCATGTGAAAGCATCTGTAGGAATGCTCCGGTGAAGGCTGTGTTGTTCATCATCAGTAAGGCGAAAAGCACCATACCGCAGTGGCTAACTGAAGAGTATGCGTTGATGTATTTCAAGTCGTTTTGTACGCATGCGCTGTAAGCACCATAGAAGACCGATGTACCGGTAAGGATTAAGAAAATCCAACCAAGGTCTGCAGAAGCCTGTGGCATCAGGCACATTGCAACGCGGAAGCATCCGTAACCTCCAAGTTTCATCAATACACCGGCGTGGAGCATTGATACGGCTGTAGGTGCGCTGGCATGACCATCGGGCGACCATGTGTGGAATGGGAACATAGCTCCCAACACGCCGAAACCGACAAAAGTGAGGCAGAAGAAGACGTGCTGCCATTCGATTGGCATGTATGTGCTGACGTTCTTCATCAACTCAACCATCTCGAATGTAGGAACGCCACCTTCAGGAACTGACATGAAGTAGATGCCGAAGATACCTACCATAAGGAATGCGGAACCACCCATCAGCATAAGGGTCAACTTCATTGCGGCGTATTCCTTTGGTCCGCTACCCCAAAGACCGATAAGCAGGTACATAGGGATGAGCGCTACCTCGTAGAAGAGGAACATGGTGAAGAGGTCGATGGAAATGAAGAAACCAAACACACCGATTGAAAGCATCAGGAACCACAAGAAGTATTCTTTAGCCTTGTCTTCTATTGCAAACGATGCGAACGAACCCGTGAAGGTGATGACCGAAGAAAGCACCAGCATGGCTACTGAAATACCGTCAACACCCAAAGAAAGGTGGATGTTAAGGAAACCTTCGTACCATACTTTGCTTGCGGTGAACAAGTATGGCTGAGTCATACCTGCTGCGCGCTGTTCAAAAAATCCGATGGTTATGTAGGCTGCAAGGGCAACCAATAGGGCAGAACCGCCGGCCATTGTGTAACGGATAGCGTTTTTCTTCTCACCTGGAATCAGGTAGAGAACACCCATCATCACCAAAGGAATGATTACAAAATATAATAAAATAAATTCACTCATTGGTTTGAATTTTTTCGGTTATTAGTAGAGTGCCAAGAATGCGATTGTTACAACGCCCATAATGAACACCCAAACATACTGTTGTACATTTCCGCTTTGTGCATCTTTGGTTTCCAAAGATACCTTCTGGGTAATCCATGCGCAGAGGTTCATAAAGCCGTCGATGCAGTTGTGGTCGAACCAAGCGATTGACTTACAGATAACACCGAAGATGAATGAGCGGGTGATGCCGTACCAAATTTCGTCAATCTTCATACGGTTGTAAACGAACTCGCAAAGAGCAGGGCATTTTGCCATGATGTTTGCTGGCTTTTCGTTCTTTTTGTAGTAAAGGAAGAATGCGATTGCAATGCCAAGCAATGCGACAGCGATGCTGATGCCCTCAACTGTCCAGTTGGTAGGCATTTCCATATAGGTGCGGGTTGCTGTAATCGCATTGTTGAAACCTGGCAAGAAGACGAACCCTACGGTCAGGACTGCGAACACAATCAGTGGCAGGGTCATCTGCCAACCCTGGTCGTGTGGCTTGTGGTGGCTTGTCGCATATTCAGGATTTTCCTCGTAGTGGAAAATGTGGAAGAACAAGCGGAACATATAGAATGCGGTCAGACCTGCGGTCAGCGTCATTACCACATAGATTGCAGTGTAACCGTTCTCAAGGCAGGCTGTGAGAATTTCGCCCTTTGAATAGAAACCTGAGAAAATTGGAATACCTGCAATTGCCAAACAGCCGATAAGGAAACACCAGTAGGTGATTGGCATATATTTCTTCAAACCGCCCATCTTGCGCATCTCGTTGCTTTCTACGCAGTGGATGATACAACCGCAGCACAAGAACAACATAGCCTTGAACATAGCGTGAGTGAACAAGTGCATCATGGATGCGGTGAATCCGAGCTCGCTCTCGTGGTTCCCGAAACGTGCAACACCAAGTGCAACCATCATGTAAGCAATCTGTGAGATGGTAGAGAAGGCCAATACACGTTTGATGTCGGTTTGTGCCACTGCAATGATTGCAGCGAACAATGCGGTGAACGCACCAATGTAGCAGATAGCGTTCAACACTTCAGGTGCTGCAAATGAATAAACAGGGAACAAACGGGCTACCAAGAATACTCCTGCCACAACCATGGTTGCAGCGTGGATGAGGGCTGATGATGGAGTAGGACCTTCCATGGCATCTGGCAACCAGATGTGGAATGGGAACATTGCACTCTTACCAGCACCTCCTAAGAAGATACAGAAGGTCGCGATGGTGATGAGAGGGAAACCCAAGAAGGTGATACCTCTGCTTCCATCCGTGATGGAGAAACTGTCGAGAACGTGTTTTGCGTTGTCGGCGTTCAACTGGTCGAAGTCGAAAGTCTGAGTGTGGTAAGAAAGAATCAATATGCCGATCAAGAAGAACATATCGGCAAAACGGGTTACGATGAACGCCTTCTTACATGCGCTGACGGCTGCTGGCTTGAAGAAGTAGTAGCCGATAAGGAGGAATGACGACACACCCACCAACTCCCAGAAGATATACATCTGGAAGATGTTGGTTGCAAGCACCAAACCCAACATAGCGAATGAGAACAAAGACAATACAGCGTAGTAACGAGACATACCCTCGTCGAAATGACCGTGCTCGAACATATAGCCGTAGCTGTAGATGTGGACCATTAGCGAAACGGTTGCGATAACGACCAGCATCATAGCAGAAATAGGGTCGAGATAGAAACCGATGTGGATGGTCAGATTCTCGGTCATTTGCATCCAGGTCCAGTTGAAGACGGTAATCTGGTTGTAAATCTCACCTGTCTTATTAAATACTTCAAAGCCGTTGGCATCCAATACTGAGAAGTTGCCAAAGAAGTAACGGCCTGCAACATAGTAGCACAATATAGCTACAATACCGAAAGCTGTGGTTCCGATTTTTGCCGAAGTCTGTCCACTGAACTTATGCGCTGTAAGGCCTAAGAAGATGAACATTAAGAACGGCAAAAGAAGAATCCAGGGAGCTATTGATGTAATTTCCATGTTTCTGTATTATGCTTTAGTTCTTTAACTCTTTAATACTCTTTACAGTCTCGTTACCCATTCTGCGGTAAACGTTCATGATGATGGCGATGGCGACTGCAGTTTCGGCAGCGGCAACCACAATGATGAACAAACTGTAGATATAACCTTCAATCTGGTTAGGGAACAAGTAGCGGTTGAATGCTACGAAGTTGATGTTAACCGCGTTAAGGATAAGCTCGATTGACATAAGCAAACCGATCAAATTCTTACGGGAAATGAAACCAAACACACCGATGAAGAACAACAATGTGCTGATTACCAAATAAAACTGAACTGGTATCATTCTTTATCCTCCTTTTCCTTGTTAGCGATTACAAGTGCACCGATGATGCAGGCCAGCAAAAGGATACCTGTAGCCTCGAAAGGTAACAGATATTGGTGCTTGCCAGTGCCCAGCAAGGTGCGACCAATAAGTTCCATGTTGACGGTTTCTGTAAATTGGTCTGTACTTGGGTCTGCGCTGAAGTTTCCGAATAAGAACATGGTGCAAAGAACGACTGCAATACCGCAGAAAGCGGCTATGCCAGCCCAAACCTTTTTGCCCATGCGTACATGCTCGCTGTTCTCACCGATTTTGTGTACTAACACAATGGCGAAGATGAAAAGCATAAGTATGCCGCCAGCATATACCGACAACTGGGCTGCCGCCAGGAAGTCGTAACTCATTTGCAGGTATAGACCTGCCACGCCTACCAGTGTCAAAAAGAGGTAGAATGCCGCGTGCATCAGCTTTTCAGTCAGCACAGAAAGCAGTCCACATCCCAGAACTACCACCGATAGTAGCGCGAATATGATATTGTTTGCTGTTATTAGTTCCATGATTATTGTTTGTTTTCGTTTTCTTGTTTAGGCGCAGCCACTTCGTTCTGTCCGGCTTGTGCAGGTTTTGCCGCAGGCGCTGCCGGTTTTGCAACCTCCACCTTTTTGCTGCCCGGCTTGTTCAATTGCTTGATCAGCTTACTGCGGGTGTAGACTGCGTGCTCGAAGTTGTTGGTGAACTCAATAGCGCCTTGTGGACACACTCTGGTACAAAGGCCGCAGAAAATACAGCTGCCAATGTCGTAGAGGTATTGGTCCAATACGATTTTAGGCTTGCCGTTTTCGTCAGTGATCTTGCTCTTTTTAACTGTAATAGTCTGGTTAGGGCAGTTCATTGCGCAAATTCCGCAGGCGGTGCACTTGTGCTCGTTGTTTTCGTTGTGCGGCATGGTTAGCTCGGCACGGAAACGTTCTTTGGGCTGAAGTTCGTCTCTCTTTTCAGGGTAGCACTCGGTTACAGCTGGGCTGACCAACACTTTACCGGTGATTTTCATACCCTTCAGCAAATTCCAAATGCCTGAAAATATGTCTGTGAAATACTTTTTCATTTTTTCTCTGCTTATTTAACTAATGCAACCCAAATAGCCATCAACAAAATGTTGGCAAGGCTGAATGGCAACATAATTTTCCATTCAAGGCGCAATAATTGGTCGATACGTAAACGTGGGAAGGTCCAGCGTACCCACAAACTTAAGAAGATGAGCAAGAGGGTCTTGCCAAACATCCATACATAGCTTGGAATGGCATCCATAACGGCGTTGAAGCCTTCACAACCTGCAAAAGGAAGGTGGAATGCTTGCCAACCGCCCAAGAACACCAATGTTCCAATTGCTGCGTTGATGAACAAGTTACAGTATTCACCTACATAGAAGAAACCGAATGTGATACCTGAGTATTCTACGTGGTAACCTGCGGTCAACTCCGATTCTGCTTCAGGCAAGTCGAATGGACCACGGTTGGTTTCTGCATGTGCTGCGATTAGGTAGATAACCAATGCAACCACTGTGAATGGTGACTGGAAGATAAACCAAACATCTTCTTGGGCTGCCATCAGGTCAGACAAGTTCATAGAACCGCCCAAAATTACAATAGCCATCATTGACAGACAGGCTGAAAGCTCGAAGCTGATAACCTGCGCACCACTTCGCATAGCACCAATCAGCGAGTATTTGTTGTTACTTGACCAACCGGCCAACATAACACCGATAATGCTGATTGACGATACTGCCAGCAGGTAGAAAACACCTACATTGAAGTCTACACCATGGACGCCTTCTGCGAACTGCAAACCACCGAAGGTGAGCAGTGAACCCATGATGACGATGAATGGTGCCGCATAGAACAACAATTTGTCGTTGTGCTTCAGCGGAATGATTTCCTTAATCAAAATCTTCACCATGTCGGCAAACACCTGGAAGATACCCCAAGGACCTACACGGTTTGGACCAAGACGACACTGGAAATACGCACAAATCTTACGTTCAAAGATGATGAGGAACAAGGCTATAAGCGCATATAACGTCAAGAAGCCGAGACCCACTAGAACGTATTCGATAAGACTCACTACCCAAGCGGCTTCGATGTTGCTAGTCAACAACTCGTGAATCTTGTTTATACCATCTATTAATTCTAATGACATAATTTTCTCGTTTGTTTATGTGTTCTTATCGGTTTATCGGTCGGCACATGGAATTACGTAGTCGAGCGATGCTCCAATAGTGATCAAATCGGCAATCTTCTCGCCCTTGCAAAGAGGATCGAGAGCGCTAATAAGGGTCATACATGGTGAACGGAATTTCACACGGTATGGGTTCTTGTTGCCGTCGCTCTTGATGTAGACACCAAAATCGCCGCGGGCAGACTCTGCACGCTGGTAGTATTCGCCTTCCGGCAATTTTACGATGGCAGGTACTTTTACGTTAACGCCGTCGTCTGGCAGGTTCTCGTTCAGTTGCTCAATGATGTTGAGAGACTCCAACACCTCATCCAAACGGATGATGTATCGGTCGAACGAATCACCTTTGCAGGTGTCGGTATTACGTAGTACTTCTTTGAACTTTACCTTGTCGTATGCTGCGTATGGAGCTATCTTGCGGACGTCGTTGCTCCAACCAGAGGCACGTCCGGTCGGACCAGTAGTACCCAATGCCACTGCAGTCTCCTTGGTCAGCCAGCCCACGTTGTGCATACGGCCGGTTGCGATAGGGTTGCCAGTGAACAGGGTGTGGTATTCCTTGATAGACTCGCGCATATATGCAACGAACTCGCTGATGGTCTGTTGGAAGTTTGGCACTACATCTTTGGTCAAACCTCCAATGATGCTGTATGCCGGCATCAGACGGCCACCTGCGTTCTCTTCGAAGATGTCCATAATCTTTTCACGGTCGCGCATACCGTAGATGAAGGCGGTAATCGCACCCATATCCATGGCCATACAACCCCAACCCAGCAAGTGGGAAGCAATACGGGTCAACTCGTCGAAAATACAACGGATGTATTGTGCGCGCTGTGGAACTTCAATTCCGGCTGCCTTTTCAACGCACATGCAGAATGCGTGGCGGTTGATGGAGCCTGACAGATAGTCTAGACGTTCGGTGTAAGGGAGAATTTGTGGGTAAGTAAGGCTTTCGCACATTTTCTCAATACCACGGTGAATGTATCCGAAGTTAGGGTCAACTTTCTTAACAATCTCACCATCGAGCGAAACACGGAGGTGAAGCACACCGTGGGTAGCAGGGTGTTGAGGACCGAAGTTGACAACATATTCGTTGTTGTCGAACAACTGTTTGGTCTTCTCTACAATCTTACCTTCTTTGTCGAAAGTGATAGAAGGCAGAGTCTCCAAATCGTCGATGTTGACGTTGGTTGTAGGCATCTCGTTGACCTCGTTATAGTCCTTTCTGAAAGGGAAGCCTTTCCAGTCGCCACGCAAGAAAATGCGGCGCATGTCTGGGTGGTCAATGAAACGGATGCCGTAAAAGTCGAATACTTCACGTTCGTAAAGGTCCGCCGACTTCCAAATGTCGCAAACCGTGTAAAGAACAGGGTTCTCGCGGTCTGTCGTCTTGGTCTTCAAAACCACAACAGCGGTCTTGTTAGTGCTTGACGAAATGTGGTAAATGGTGCCAAGGGCGTCGGTATAGTCAACGCCGGTAAGGTTGATGAGATAGTCGAAACCAGCTTCCTTCAACTTCTTGGCAACGGCTCTAACCTCATTAGGCTCAAGCTCTATTGTAGGGTACTGGGTACCTTCTGCAACCTCCTTGCCTGGAGCTACTTTTGCTAATAATTTCTTGATATCTTCCATCGCTTACTTGATTCCTTTTGCTGCTTTGCGTGCTTCTTCTTCCTTGGCCAGACGCTCAGCCCATACTTTTTCTTCAGGGGTGATAGCTGGCTTTTTAGGTAGCTTGAAGAAACCTTCTAGCTTGATTTTTCTTTCCATCTGCAACATTCCATACAAAACGGCGTTCGGACGTGGCGGACAACCTGGAACGTAAACGTCTACAGGGATGATTTCGTTAACACCCTTAACCACATTGTATGAATTTTTGAACGGACCGCCGCTGATGGCGCAACCGCCCATTGCAATAACGTACTTAGGCTCTGCCATTTGGTCGTAAAGTCGCTTCAAAACAGGAGCCATCTTGTTTACGATGGTACCAGCTACGAAGACAACGTCGGACTGACGCGGAGAGTTACGGGTAACCTCCCAACCGAAACGGGCAAAGTCGGTGCGCGCTGCACCTACGCACATGAATTCAATACCACAGCATGCGGTAGCGAAGGTAAGTGGCCATACTGAGTGGCTACGACCCCAGTTGATGCAGTCGTCTAAGCAACCAATGGCTACATTCACTCCACCTTTCTTCAACTCTTCAACGTACTGCTCAAGGTATTCGTTGTCGTTGAAGGTTACGTGGTTCATGCTTTTAACACGCAAATTCTTTACTTCCATTCCAATGCTCCTTTCCGCCATGCGTATGCAAGGCCTAAAATGAGTACTACAAGGAAGAACGATACTGCATACAGACCTTCAACTCCCATGCCCTTCATAATGACGGCCCAAGGGAAGAGAAGCACTGCTTCAACATCGAACATCAGGAACAAGATGGCTATCAGGTAGTATCCTACCTTGAACTGCATCCACGATGTTCCACGAGTCGGAATACCGCTCTCATACTGCTCGCCTTTCTGGTTGTTTTTTGATTTCGGTGACAGCAATAAGCCGATGACCGAACCGCCAAGCACCATTACGAGAGCCATAATGAAAACGATTACAAAAATCTCGTATGAACTCATATTAATTTAAATTGTTATTAATTATTTATCTTTCCTAAAGTGCCCACACAAAAAATGCATCACAGACTTTGTTGTGTCTACGATGCATTATTTTTTCCTGTTACCTGCCATATATACAACGACGGCGTATACAGCTGCCTGCATACACATCACGCATTTTATTGACTTTTGTTGTAACATTTCTTTTTTTGAATGTGCAATTTTATGTGTTTGTAAGTTCCCTTGGCTGACTTCGCCTGCCTTTTATTGTTTGATGAGGCGCTCTGCTTCCGGTTCGTTACTGTTTGTCGTTCTTTTATTTGTAATTTGTTAGTTTACAAAACTTAAAACTTTCCGATTGTTAAATGGTGCCTGAAGCTACTCTGCATAAGGTCACATTTTAAGTTTCAATCGTACAAAAATCAAAAAAGTAATTGGATTTGGCAAAAAAAAGAACCAATAAATTTTCCACCATTTTCACCTTTTTTTCTTTCATATTGTGAATTGTGGGTGACGAAAGTTGACTTGTTCTGATTTCTTTGCTTACTTGATATTTGATTTTTGCTGTTTTTGCTGTCTTTTTGCTCTATTTTATGCTTCTGCGTTGACTAGAGTTGTTATGGGGCTTCCTATTGCTTTTTTTAACTTTTTGTGTGCCGCTCTTACCAGTTGAAAACGTTGCGTAAAATCCACCACAGACAGATGATTATTACAATGAAGGTGCTATATGCCGGATGGACGGTTATGTTGAAAAGGTATGGAAACTGTTGCTTGAACACTCTGCTGAAGATGGTGAACAGAAGGATAGGTATTAATAAAACAAACAACAGATTGTAGCGTGCTGCTTCTGCTATATGCAGGTGTAGCAGACTGTGAAACATACGCTGGCTTCCGCAACCTGGACATTTTATACCCAAAAGACCGTATAGCGGACATTTGGGAAAACACTCCGTTTGTGTAGGGTCGTACTGGTAGTACAACATACACAAAAGAAGAATTATTATTGCTAAAACCAGTCGGTAAAAGCCTTTTCTGGCACTCTTTCCCAAAGCCATTTTCGTTAAATGGTGAAAAAGAAGTAGATAACGTATACGGTGATCGCCGCTACTATTAATAATATGGGAACGACAACGAGGCCTATGCCCACTTTTGCAAGTAGGTCTGCATCTCTTGATGCCATTTTTGCCCCTTCGTAATCTCCCTTATTGTGTAGGTCGTGTACCCGCCATGATTTGTATACGGCGAAAATGCCAATAAAAGGAAACAGACATAGGGCAATCAGACTTTTGAGGAGGTGGTTGTTTGGACGTTCTGGCACATTGTCTAATTGCTTGTCCGGTTTATGAAAATTAATCTCTATGCCATCTCCCAGTCTTATCGAATTTTCGTGGCGTTGGCCGTCGCCTATCAAAAAGTCTCCGTTATAATCCTCTTCCATTAGGTTTTTATCTCTTTTCAATGTAGGCCTCGTCGTGTCTGATTTTAGCTTTCATATATTTAAGATGCTCCATAAGAAGGTCGATATGGGCGTCGAGAACAACTTTGTTGATTTCTACGTGGCCCTTGTACTCGAAAGGGTAGAGGCCCTTATATTTTGAGTGCTCGTCATCGACACCATTCAAGTCGTTCTTGATGGCTTCAATATATTTAGCGAACTCCTCTTTGCAGAAGTTGATTTTCTCGTCTTTAACTAAAAAGTTTTCCATTTGCTTGTCTTTTTGTTTGTATTATTGATGTGAATTGGGGAATAGAGAAACCCTATTCCTCATTCTAAAATAAAGGTAGTGCAACTTAAGGTGAATGCAAAAAAATAAAGTGTGTTTTACAACACGCCGGTTGGACCTAGTCCATAAAGTACAAAATATAGATGGCCCAAAAAACAATGGCAACGAACGTTGAAAATATACACCAGTATAAGGCAGACGACGATGCTTTTTTGGCCTCTTCGAATTTTCCTTCGATGAATAGCTTGTTGACTTTCCTCGACTTTAATATGGCTACAATGCCCAGCGGATTGAAGCACATAATGGTGGTTGAAATGGAAAGAATCAGGTGGTCGTCGGGTAAATATGGGTCGCGTGCGTCAAATTTTGGCGCATTCCCACTGTGCCGTACATCGTACGGCTCCTTCTCTTTTTCTTGTGCTGTAGTTTGTTCGTTTGCCATAGTTCCCAATAAATCTTACTCTAAAGATAGCCCTTTCCGTTGTGATGGCAAAATAAATGTAGAACAAAAAGAGGATGTGCCGGTCTGGTACATCCTCTTTTGTCTTGTTGTCAGCTCTGTTTAGAACGACTGCATGTCGCAGAGCTTTTTGTAGATGCCGTTCAAGGCCATAAGTTCTTCGTGTCGGCCCCGTTCAACGATCTCGCCTTCGTTCATAACGCAGATTTCATCTGCATTGCGAATCGTAGATAAGCGGTGGGCGATAACAATAGTGGTGCGGGTCTTCATCAGGTGTTCCAACGCGCTTTGAACCAATTTTTCGCTTTCAGTGTCGAGAGCAGAAGTCGCTTCGTCGAGAATCAAGATTGGCGGGTTCTTTAATATGGCGCGCGCAATGCTCAAGCGCTGACGCTGTCCTCCCGAAAGACGGCTTCCTCGGTCGCCGATGTTGGTCTGGTAACCATCTTCAGTTCCCACAATAAAATCGTGGGCATTGGCAATCTTCGCCGCATTTTCAATCTGTTCTTGTGTGGCTCCTTTAGTACCGAATGTGATGTTGTTGGCGATGGTGTCGTTAAACAAGATGGCTTCTTGGTTTACATTTCCCATCTGGGTTCTGACATCGTAAAGCGCCATGTCTTTTACGTTCACGCCGTCAATCAGCACTTCTCCTTGCTGTACGTCATAGAAGCGGGGAAGAAGGTCTACCAGAGTAGACTTGCCTGAACCAGATTGGCCGACTAATGCGATGGTCTTGCCTTTCTCTACTGTCAGGTTGATGTTCTTTAATACCCACTGCTCGTCGTACTTGAACCAAACGTTGCGGAACTCGATTTTGTCGCTGAACGGTTTTAATGGAACCGGGTTGTCGACAATCTTTAGCGGATTTTTAGCCGCAAGAATAGCATCGATTCGGTCCATTGAAGCACGGCCTTTTTCTATGCTGTACCACGCCTTCGACAAATCTTTTGCGGGATTGATGATACTGTAGAAGATGATGAGGTAGTAGATGAAACTTGATGCGTCGAGAGAACTTCCTCCGTCTAAGATTACCATACCTCCGAATACCAACACAATGCAGATGGTGATGGTGCCCAGAAACTCGCTCATAGGGTGAGCAAGCATATTGCGGCGCTGCATCGAATTGCTCGTTTTGCGAAGGTCGTTGTTCATCTGGTTGAAGCGGTTGGTCATGTTCAATTCGGCATTGAATGCCTTAATGACGCGTAGTCCGCCCAATGTTTCCTCAATCATCGAAAGCAGTTGGCCAGTTTGTGTCTGTGCCAACACCGATTTCCGTTTAAGCGACTTTCCCACCTTGCCCATCAGAATGCCGGCAAATGGCAATACCACCAGAACGAAGAGTGTCAGTTTCCAACTGAGCCAAAGAAGGACGCTGAAGTAGATGAGAATCATAATCGGATTCTTGGTCAGCATTTCCAGCGAACTCATAATAGAGGCCTCCACTTCTCCTACGTCTGAAGTCATACGGGCAATGATGTCGCCTTTCTTGTGTTTGTGGAAGAAGGCGAGGTTCAAGTCTACTATTTTGTCGTAAAGTTGTTGGCGCAAGTCGCGTACCACACCACTGCGGAGTGGTATGATGTAATAACTGGCCAGGTAGGCAGTACCTGTTTTCAACAGGGTCATAACCACCATAAAAGCACCCAATAGTCCAAGGGTCGCAACGCCACCATTCTCGTTTATGAACTGTTGCATCCACCAGTAAGCGTTGTTTTTCAACGAGCCTGCAAGGTCGTCGGTGGTTACTGGCATATAGGTGTACACTTGGTTCTCAATTTTGAACAGAATATTCAAAATTGGAATGATGAGCGCGAACGAGAACAAGCTGAAAAGTGTGGACAGTATGTTGAACATGAAGTTCAGTCCCACGTAACGCTTGTAACCCGAAACGAACCGCTTAATGAGCCTTATAAATTGAGGTGTCTGCATTATTATTTGTTTGTTTCCCTTACTTGGCAGGACTTAGATTCCTGTATAGTTGCTCGGCGTGATGGCCATCAACTCTTTCTTAACGCTGTCGCTTACCTCGAGAGTCTGTATGAAGTCGTGGATAGACTTCTCGGTAATCTCGCTGTTAGTACGGGTAAGGTTTTTAAGGGTTTCGTATGGATTAGGGTAGCCCTCACGACGAAGAATGGTCTGAATACCTTCTGCAACAACAGCCCATGTGTTGTCGAGGTCGTATTGGAGGCTTTCTTCGTGGAGCAACAACTTGCCCAGACCTTTCAATGTGCTCTTGATGGCGATGATGGCGTGTGCCATAGGTACACCAACATTACGGAGTACAGTGCTGTCGGTGAGGTCGCGTTGGAGGCGTGAAACCGGAAGTTTGGCAGAAAGGAATTGGAAGATAGCGTTGCTCATGCCCAAGTTTCCTTCTGCGTTTTCGTAGTCGATTGGGTTAACTTTGTGTGGCATTGCACTTGAACCCACTTCGCCTGCCTTGATCTTCTGTTTGAAGTAGCCTAGAGAAATGTACATCCAGAAGTCGCGGTTCATGTCTATCATAATGGTGTTGATGCGCTTCAGACAGTCGAAAATAGCACCCAGATTGTCGTAGTTCGATATCTGGGTGGTCCACTGCTCGCGTTGCAAGCCGAGCACGTCGTCAACGAAATGGTTACCAAAAGCTTTCCAGTCGATAGAAGGGTAGGCTACGTGGTGCGCGTTGAAGTTACCGGTAGCGCCACCGAACTTTGCGCTAACAGGCAATTGCTTTAACTGCTCGAGTTGTACACCCAAACGGCTTACATATACCATGATTTCCTTACCCAGACGGGTTGGAGAAGCTGGTTGTCCGTGTGTGCGGGCCAACATAGACACATCTTTCCACTCGTTTGCCTTTTCCTGCAAGGTGTCTATTAACTGCTGAAGTGCTGGAACGTATTCGTTGCTGATGGCATCCTTCAAACTTAGAGGTATTGAAGTGTTGTTGATGTCTTGTGAAGTGAGACCGAAATGGATGAACTCTTTTGCGGCTGTGAGCTTTAACGCATCGAACTTTTCTTTCAAGAAGTATTCTACGGCCTTTACGTCGTGGTTGGTGGTCTGCTCAATTTCCTTAATGCGTTGTGCATCTGCAAGGCTGAACTCCTTATAGATGTTTCTTAAAACGGGGAACAGATTGTGGTCAACCCCTTTCAGTTGCTCCAAAGGTAACTCGCAGAGGGTGATGAAATACTCAATCTCTACACGGACACGGTAGCGGATAAGTGCATATTCTGAAAAATACTCGCCAAGATTGTCTACTTTGTTGCGATAACGACCATCGATGGGCGAAATTGCGGTGAGAGAGTTCAATTCCATTTTTATATAATTTTATTGTTGTTTTTCTTTAATAACCAATTTGAAGGGCAAATTTAGTATATTTTCCCTTGATAACCCGTTTTTTCCGATAACTATTATTCTCTCGCTGCTGTTTATACCTAATATTATATAGGTATGATACCTGTAAAGCCTGTTTGCACTCTGGCTGTATTCTGTGTCGTTGCGAGGAAGATTGAGGTACTTTCCCTTAGAAAACAAGCCTTTCTGTTTTGCATTTTTTCTTGTTTTTTGTGCGCTTTTTTTTGAGAGGTGGATTTTTATCTAGCGTAATTGTGTGGAGTATTTATCTTTAAATTTATCACCTTTCCGACTAATTTATTGAAAATTAGTGGCGATTTTTTGCAGTTAGGCTTCTTGAAATATTGTACACTGCCGTTTTTAGTGTGTTTTTTGTTGCTTGAAAAAAGTTGATATGTTTTCTTAAAAATTCCACATTTTATAGGTGAAATACTGCCTAATATTGCCGTAGAAATTCTGGACGCAGAATTTAAGCAACACTTGTATTGAAACCTGATTTATGAATTTAAAACTTTTTAGTTATGATAAAAATACGTTTTTTTTGATGTTTTCAATCTAATAATTGTTGAAAACTTGGGAATATTACATATATTTGCCACACTTATGGGGACAAGTCTGCTCCCTTAGTTCTAATATCTTGAAAAAATAGTTTAGCAATGAAATTGAAATATATTAGCACGCTCTTGGTTTCTATGCTCTGCTTCATGGGCTTGAAAGCACAGGATGAAATCGTGTATGACCAGTATTACTGGAATTACTATTTGGTAAACCCTGCAGTGGCAGGTGCTAGCCGATGTTCACACTTGTTGGGTTCGTTTAACCGTAAATGGGTTGGTGTAGAAGACGCTCCGTTGACAGTTGAT
>ODAI012640418.1_pt1 | contig 22694 bp, 18 predicted proteins | sample 1539321 | NCBI WGS metagenome assembly ODAI01 (sample SAMN02144231, study PRJEB22623) | gut metagenome | biome: sheep rumen | host: Ovis aries | place: New Zealand | reverse complement strand
AGGAAGAAGCACCTTATTTTGGAAAACCGGTTATTGTGCTAAGGACAGAGACTGAACGTCCCGAGGCGGTTTCGGCGGGAACTGTTAAGGTTGTGGGAGTGAGTGAAGAAAATATAATTTTTGAGGTATCCAAACTCCTGAATGACAATAATGCATATGAAAAAATGTCAATGTCAGTTAATCCGTATGGGGACGGCCATGCAAGCCAAAGAATAGCAGATATTCTTTTAAAAACAATTTCAAAATCTTGATGTTGTAAGTATAACTTCTAAAAGCACTTAATAACATGTGTTCTTAATAATTCTAAACATATAAAATAAGCCCATTTTATGCTATAATTAATTGTTTGAAAATAGGCAAAAACTCATACGTCGACAGGTGCGCGGTGAGTTCTTTGTCTTGTTCATATAAAACTTTGATCGGCGCTGAAGAAATGCTAATCAGCGACGATTGGCGGAACTATGCATTTATATTTGATCACAATTAAGAATTGGCTATAGGAATTCAGATCATTCAAGAAAAACGTATAGGGGTCGGCACTGTTTCATGAAGATCTTAATACTTACTAATCATCAGGTCGGACTGTTTAAATTTCGTCGTGAATTGCTTGAGAAGTTAGTATCAGATGGGCATAAGATATATGTGTCCGCACCCGAATCCGATTATACAACTGAAATAGAAAGAATTGGGGTAACATTTATCTCAAATTATTACCTGGACAGACGTGGAGCGAATCCTTTTAAGGATTTACGCTTATACTGTTATTATGGAAAGATATTAAAAAAGCTAAAACCGGATTTAGTTCTGACGTACACTATAAAGCCCAATGTTTATGGCGGATATGTGTGTAGAAAAGGGCATATTCCCTATATTGCAAATGTAACCGGTCTGGGAACATCCATTGAACAGCGTAGTCTTATGCAATTGTTTATTCTGAGGCTGTACAAAGTCGGTCTTAAAGGAGCGAAGAAGGTTTTTTTTCAGAACACCAAAAATCTTGGTTTTATGCTTGAACATGGAATTGTTGAAGAGGCAAAAACTGATGTCCTTCCCGGGTCGGGGGTTAATACAGATGAATATTATTATGAACCCTACCCTGAAAGCGATGAGAAGATAGTATTTACTACCATAGGCAGAATCATGAGAGATAAAGGAATTCTGGAGATTCTTGATGCAGCAAAAATTATAAAGCAAAACTACAATAATGTCCTGTTCAGGTTAATTGGTGATTATGATGATGATTCCTTAAAACATGAAGTTGAGCAGGCAAAGGAAAACAAGATCCTTGATCACATTCCTTTTCAAAAAGAGATTAAACCGTATATCAGATCCAGTCACGCTATTCTCCATGCTTCATACCATGAAGGCATGAGCAATGTCCTTCTCGAAGCGGCTTCTTCCGGAAGACCGGTTATTGCGACTAATGTTCCGGGCTGTGCAGAGACCTTTGAGCCCTGGGTGACAGGTGTTTCGTTCGAGCCGGGAAACGTTGAAAGCCTTGTCAGCGCTATCGAAGAATTCCTTTCCCTGTCTCATGACAAAAAAGAGCAAATGGGCAGACTTGGAAGGGAAAAAGCAATCAGAGAATTTGATCGTAAAATAGTAGTGCAAAAGTATGTGGACGAAATATCGAGAATTAGATGAATAACACTAATCATTCGAAAAAATCAAAAAATATCGAACACTGGAAGGTTATAGCTGTAGTTCTCCTTGTCTACGATATAATCGCAGTAAATGTATCGTATTTTGTAGCTCTATGGCTTAGATTTGATTTAAAGTATTCTCTTATTGGCCCGGATTATCTGGATTCATTTATAAAGTTCGCCCCGATAAATACGGTAATATGTCTTATCCTTTTTTGGAGATTCAGACTCTATAACAGTATTTGGCGTTTTGCAAGTTTTGATGAATTGTTTAGAAGCATTATAGCTTCGGGAATTTCGTCTGCACTTCATATTATTGCAATTACAGTATTTGTTCGCAGAATGCCTATTTCATACTATTTTATCGGAACGGTTCTACAGTTTGTTTTAGTGGTGGGAATCAGATTTTCTTACAGATTTGTGCTACTTCTTAGAAATAGCAGGGAGAAAAGCGGTATTCCTGAAATAAACTGTATGCTTATTGGCGCCGGGAGTGCGGGACAGATGATCTTAAGGGAAATTAGGTTATCGAAGGAAATTAACGAAAAGGTCAGGTGCATAATAGATGACAACCCCAATAAGTGGAACAGATATATAGAGAGTGTTCCTATAGTTGGCGGACGGGATGATATCCTGGCATGCGTTGAAAAATACCAGATAAAAAAGATTTATATAGCAATACCTGCCGCAAGTGCCGAGAACAGGCGCGATATTTTAAATATCTGTAAAGAAACAGACTGTGAGATAAAAGCTCTTCCTGGTATATATCAGCTTGCATCTGGTGAGGTATCCATTAAGGATATGAGAGATGTGGCTATTGAGGATCTTCTTGGCAGGGAGCAGGTAAGATTGGATCTGGAGCCGGTTTTTGAATTTCTTCATGGGAAAACAGTTCTGGTTACCGGCGGAGGCGGTTCAATCGGAAGTGAGTTATGCAGACAGATAGCAAGTCATAGTCCAAATAAACTTATAATATTCGATATATACGAGAATAATGCTTACGATATTCAAAATGAATTAAGAAAAAATTATCCTGAGCTGGATCTTGTTGTTCTAATAGGTTCTGTAAGAGACAGTGGAAGGCTTCAGGCGGTTTTTTCAAAATACAAACCTCAGATAGTCTATCATGCTGCTGCTCACAAGCATGTTCCTCTTATGGAAGATAGTCCCTGTGAAGCAATCAAGAATAATGCAATAGGTACATATAAGACTGCATATGCTGCTATGAAGAATGGATGCGAAAGATTTATCCTGATAAGTACCGATAAAGCCGTTAATCCGACGAATATTATGGGTGCCAGCAAGAGACTCTGTGAAATGGTTGTTCAGACATTTGATTATATGATCAAGAATCACAGGGAAAATGAATTGGTTAAACTGTCGGCTCATTTGGAGGATGGCCATGGTGAAGATGTAGACTTTGAAGATTCAATACAATCTAAAACCCAGTATGTTGTTGTTCGCTTCGGAAATGTTCTTGGTAGCAACGGATCTGTAGTTCCTCTCTTTAGGAAGCAGATATCCGAGGGAGGACCTGTGACAGTAACACATCCGGATATTGTAAGATATTTTATGACCATCCCAGAGGCTGTAAGCCTAGTTCTTCAGGCGGGTGTCATGGGTGAAGGAAGTGAGATATTTGTGCTCGATATGGGGTCTCCTGTAAAGATTGATACTTTAGCCAGAAATCTTATCAAATTAAGTGGTTTTAAACCGGATGTTGATATCAAGATCGAGTACACGGGACTCAGACCGGGAGAAAAACTATATGAAGAAAAACTTATGGCAGAAGAGGGTCTTAAAACCACTCCCAACCACCTTATATACATAGGGCAACCAATAGCATACGATAATGATACATTTCTCGAGGAAATGAAGGAATTGCTTAAAGTAAGCCTTGATGAAGATGATGATGCGGTAGTTAAAACAGTTGAAAAGGTTGTGACAACCTATAGGCCAGCTAATGAGATAAATGGTGTGCTGTAGAGACCGAAATCGGATTCTGGATATTGCCAAAGGCATAGGTGTGTTTTTTGTCATAGCAGGGCATATGCCATCTGTTTTTTCGGAAAGCGTAAGACTATGGATCTTTTCATTTCATATGCCTTTGTTTTTTTTGATATCAGGCTATTTTGCAAAAGAGGCGTTAACAAGCGAGGAAGTAGTCGGGGCATTATATGGAAAAATAAGGAAATTATTGGTTCCTTACATAGTTTATTCGTGTATTTATACAATTCTGATGTATGTTTCAGGAGATGTTTCTTCTTCGGGACTCTTGGTGTGTATTAGGGATCTTTTCCTCGGTACAATTAATGGGGTGCAATGGTTTTTTTTAAGTCTGTTTTTGACGTCTGCCATCTTCGTCATTGTTTCTTTTTTGCTGAGACGAGAATTGCTGCGCGGTGTTTTGGTTCTTTTATTTGTTATTTCCGGGTTTTTGATGGGCAAGTTAGGAATAGGGAATTATTTTAGGCTTGGCACCTCATGTTTTGCCTTAGGATTTTACTATCTTGGTTATTTGTGTAAACAGAATAATGAATCTCTTTGCTATAAGGGCTCACAGTTTAAATGGCTGACAATTTTGTTGATTGCCATAATAGAGATAACATCATTTCTTCTTAGCAGACATTACCTTGATCTTATGATCAATTATGAGATGGATATAATTATTTGTTATATTGTAGCCCTTTCCGGTAGTGCAATGGTTGTGGCGTTTTCAGTCCTAGTCAGTCATGTGATTGTTGTTGCTGATGCGCTTGCATTTATCGGGCAATTTTCGTTGTTTTTCTTCACGTTGACAAATTATTTTCCCTATTTTGTGGGAAAGATTTTCGGTGAGTCCAATTTGATCAAATTGGTTGGGTATATTTGCGGATTCACTACTGCTTTTTTGTGTTCGATGATCCGGATAAAGTGTGAAAAACAAAAAAAGAAAGAATTAGATAATAGCAGATTAACGTAAGTGACAGATTTATAAACATTATTATCAGAAACCTTGCATATGAATAAAGATAGAAGATTAAAAGAGCGTACCGGGACCAAATATATACTACGAAGATTTGAGGCACTTTTTGAGGTGGCTGTTTTTTGCGTCATATATTTCTATATTTGGAAATTCTGTTACAGAAATCATGGTTTTTATATGTACTATGGTCGTGGAAAATTCATCCTCGCCGGTGTATATGGAATGCTTATGATTGCGGTTATGTATAACTGCGATGCTTTTAAGTTTGGTTACCTTAAATATGCAGATACTTTGACGGCACAGTGGATATCCATGTTTCTTGTGAATTTTGTTACCTTCTTCCAATTGTCACTTATAGCAAACCATATGCTGAACGTAATGCCTATGGTATTTCTTACGCTTATCGAGTATGTGACTTCTGCGTTTTTTGTTTTATTATTTACGGCTATTTATCATTCAATATATGTTCCAAAGAAAATGGTGATGATCAGTGGAAATCCCGATAAGAGCGTACTTGGTGATAAGATGAGATCAAGGTCTGATAAATACAACATTGCGTGCATCATACCTGCCGAAAAAGGATATGAAACGATTATAAATGGGATAGAAGGTTATGACGCAGTGGTTCTTGATGATGTGCCCGCCAGGCTTCGAAATGATGTTATGAAATATTGCTATGGCAAATGCATACGGACCTATGCTGTTCCGAAGATTTCCGATATCATAAATCGTGGAGCTGAGGAGATAGCGCTTTTTGACACACCGCTTTTACTTATTAAGGGTTATGGTCCTACAGATACCGAACTGGCTATAAAAAGAATTCTTGATATTGTGCTAGGCCTTCTTGCCCTGATACTCTTTTCTCCTTTTATGATCATTGTTGCAATTGCGATTAAACTTGAAGATAAAGGACCTGTATTCTACAGACAGAAAAGAGTAACGCTTGATCATAAACATTTCGAAATATTAAAGTTTCGTTCTATGATAGTAAATGCAGAGAAGGAAGGTGAGGTTATACCTGCCGAAGATAATGATCCCAGAATTACCAAAGTGGGGAAGATTATCAGGCCAACCAGACTGGATGAACTTCCTCAGATTATCAATATCATAAAGGGCGATATGTCAATTGTTGGTCCGAGACCCGAAAGGGTTGAGCATTATGAGATATATGAAAAAGAGATTCCTGAATGGGCATTCAGAACCAAAATGAAGGGCGGCCTGACAGGATATGCGCAGGTATACGGAAAATACAATACCTCAGCTTATGACAAGCTTAGGATGGATCTAATGTATATAGAAAATTATTCATTGATGCTTGATATCAAGATAGTGTTTATGACATTGCAGGTTCTCTTTAAGAAAGAGAAGACGGAAGGATTTAAAAAATAGTATATTTATGAATGATATTTTTCAGATACTGATAGTAACTGTGTTTTCGATTATATATTTGTATACCGTCAGAAAAAAAGACTGCAGGTGGGCTTATGTAGCAGCGTACACTGTGCGCATCGGAATGCTTTTTTTCTCGGTATTTGGGAGGAATATCGGACTGTTGCCATTTGATGGTGAGGATTCCGAGTACTTTTATAAAGCGGTTTGGGAAAAGACTGATCATTATGGATATACGGTAATGCACGATAAATTTGTGGGTTTGACAATATGTTTATCATATGTGATTGGTGACGCCAGATTAATATATCAATATCTGTTAATGATTCTTTCTATGCTGGGCATTGGGCTTACTGATGGAGTAATGATTAAACTTGGTATTAGGAGAAGAATTAGATTTTTCAGTCTTATGCTTATGGCATTTTTCCCTTCGTTCGTATGTCTAAATGTCGTATATCTCAGAGAACCGATAATAATGATATTTATCATTGCACCGATATATCTGTTTATTTGTAACTTGAAAGCGGCAAATAATAAAATACGTGTTGTATATCTGATTTTAAGTCTTGTTGTAGGGATTATGGGATGCATTTTTCATCCTGCGTGTATAAGCTCAGTATTTGGAATAATGGTAGCAGAGTTGCTATACGATCCTAAAGACGACAGGTTTAAGATAACAAAGACGACGATTATTGCAGCTATTGTATTTGCAATTGTTATATGTGCCACATACAGATTTCTTCCTTGGAAATTTGAAGATTTCCAAATAAAAGATCTTGCGGAAAGGTTTATGTTTGAAAAAAACCTTGCTGCAGGTTCAAGCTATGCTCAGTATGTCGGGGATTCTGCAACTTGGGGAAGATTTTTCTTCTACACTCCTGTCAGAATGTTTTATGCGATGTTTGCACCACTTCCCTGGCAATGGAGAGGGCTTGCAGATATTGGGACATTTTTCCTGAATTCACTTTTTTATATTGTGGTATCAGTCTTTGCTCTTATTGATACATCCAGGAGAAATTACTGGAAGAATATAAACAGATGGTTTGTCTTTACGGCACTCATTGCATCTGCGGTTGTGGGATGGGGATGCACAGCTTACGGAACTTCTATAAGACACAGGGATGAATTTTTCCCGATCTTTATCATACTTATGGCACTTGAGATAAGAGGAAACGATAAGGAAACGGAGCAGACGGTTTGAAAGTCTTACTGATAAATGTGGTATGCGGAACGGGTTCTACCGGAAGAATATGCACGGAACTTGCTGAAGACTATAAAAAGCAGGGAGCGGATGTCCACATTGCATACGGAAGAGGAAATGCTCCGGAAAAGTATAAGGATATTTCATACAGAATAGGTACGGATCTTGATAATAAGATTCATGGTCTTTGTACAAGATTGTTTGATGCACATGGCCTGTTTTCGGTATCTGCAACAAAGAGATTCCTTAAGTGGGCGGATGAATATGATCCCGATATTCTGTGGCTTCACAATATACACGGGTATTATATAAATTATGAACTGCTCTTTGACTGGATCAGATCAAGACAGAAAATCCGAAAGAATCAAAACAGGAATCCAATGGAGATAAAATGGACTCTCCATGACTGCTGGGCGTTTACGGGCCATTGCTCATATTTTTCATATGTAGGATGCGATAAATGGAAAACAAACTGCCATGATTGCCCACAGAAAGACAAATATCCTGCAAGTGTTTTATTTGATAGATCAGAAAGAAATTATATTCGGAAGAAAAAATCGTTTACCGGCATTGATGGTGTGAAATTAATCGCACCATCAAATTGGCTTAAGGGATTGATTGAAAAGAGCTTTCTTAAAGATTATCCTGTTGAAGTCAGATATAATAGTGTGGATCGTGATGTTTTCAAACCGGTCGTTTCGGATTTCAGGAAGAAATACACAATAGATAGTACAGTGAAAATAATACTTGGGGTCGCTAGTGTATGGTCTGAGCGTAAGGGGTTGGATGATTTTATAACTCTTGCCAAAGTGCTTGAAGAAAAATGCAACAATACATATAAGATTGTTTTGGTTGGATTGGATTCAAAGCAAAGGAAATGTGTTCCGAGTAATATTCTTTGCATGCAATCTATAGATAATATTTTTGGTTTGACAAAAGTTTATTCTTCGGCAGACGTTTTTTTTAATCCGAGCAAAGAAGAAACCTTCGGGCTTACCACTCTTGAAGCGATATGTTGTGGGACAAAAGCAGTTGTATATAAAGAAACTGCCTGTGAGGAGGTTGTCGGTGTTGCTGAAGAACTTATAAGAAAAGCAGGACCCGAGGATGAAAAAGTCATCAAAGCCGCACAAAGCAGCTTTGCCGTAAGCAATATAGATGAATTAATCGACCTTCTATGAAGATACTATTTATTTCAAATATCCCTTCGCCATACAGAGTCGATTTCTTTAATGAATTAGGGAAATATTCAGACCTTACTGTAACCTATGAACGAAAGACTGCTTCTGATAGAGATAAAAAGTGGTCTCATAGGGGACCGAAAAATTATAGGCAGATCGTATTTAATGGCATATCGCTTGGAGTTGATAAAGCGTTTAGTTTAGGCATTCTTAAAGTCCTAAAGGAAAAGTGGGATGCGATAATTGTCGGGGGGTATTCTACTCCAACCGGTATTCTGACAATAAGATATCTTAAAAGAAAAAGAATTCCGTTTTACATCGAAGCAGACGGAGGATTTGTAAGAGAAGAAAGTATTTGGAAACGTAAGATTAAGACCGGACTTATATCGTCAGCATCCGGATGGTTTGTATCAGGCAAGGCAACAACGGATTATTTTGTTCATTACGGTGCGGAAGAATCTAAGTGTTATCAGTATCCGTTTACTTCTCTCTCGGAAAAGGAGATATCTGAAAACATCTCGGGTTGCCGTGATAAGGATAATTACAGAGAAAAACTTGGTATAAAAGAAGAAAAAGTGATTCTCTATGTTGGGCGTATGATTCCCATAAAGGGAGTTGATGTTCTTCTTAATGCCGCCAAAAAACTCGAGAAAAGAATCGGGATCTATTTAGTTGGCGGAGAACCGACTGAAGAGTACCAAAGTATAATTAAAGATACTGGTTGTAAACCGGATAGGATTCATTTCCCGGGATTTAAGACGGGAGTTGATCTTGAGGATTATTATAGAGCGGCAGATGCGTTTGTTTTTCCAACAAGAGGAGATGCATGGGGCCTCGTTGTTAACGAGGCTATGTCTTACGGGCTTCCCGTAATAACCACGGATAGATGTATAGCGGGTCTTGAGCTGATAAAAGATGGTGTAAATGGCAGGCTAGTAAAGCACGATGATAATAATGAATTGGCTGACGCGATAACAGATGTTCTTTCTGACGAAAACTGTTCTGTATATGGACTTAAAGCTTCTGAAATGATCAAGGATTATACAATCGAAAATATGGTCAGAGCTCACGTGGATGTTTTGAGAACTAATGGAGGAAAGCTATGAGGTTTATTTTATGTAGTACAATCATTCCTCCGGAGATTGAATTAATTCTTCCGGGAGCTTCCCCTGCGTCGGGAAAATACCTAAGAAACCTAAAGAATGCTCTTGAGGGTAAAGGGTATGATGTGTTAATAAGATCCTTTCTCGCTATACCGGGAGCTATAGATGCTTTTAAAAAATCCGGGATATCTGATAAAGATCAGGTATACAAAGATAAAACTATTATTAAATCTGTAAAAGAGTATCAGAAGAAAGTGCTTGATAATTTAAAGAAAGATGATGTGCTGATCTTCTACAACCTTGATTATTATTGCTTTGGGTTAAGAAAGAAAGCACAAAAACTTGGTTGTAAGAGCATCATCATCCTTGCTGATCATACTGCGTCATATAAGGAAAGCGGAAATATAGTAAGACTTATCCTAGCTAAACTTAGGGAAAAAGAGTACCACGGATTTAGAAAGGCAATTGTTCTTTCTGAAAAAGCAAAGAGCTATTTTTCAAAAAATGCAGACCTTATCGTAATGGAAGGTGGACTCGATATTAGCAAGTTTGACAGTATCACTGCACCTACACCGAAAGATACTACCTGTTTTATGTATGCAGGGACCCTTTCCTATGTGACGGGTGTTGATATCTTGCTGGAGGCTATATCTAAGATAAAGGATGATAAAGTTGAATTTATTATATCCGGTAAGGGAGAACTTGAAGAACAGGTAAAGGCAGCTGCATATGCTGACAGAAGGATCAAATATCTTGGATTTATACCTGACGAAGAATACTATGATGTTTTAAACAGTGTGGATGTATTTCTTAATCCCAGAAATATGGATTTAGACCAGAATCGTAACAATTTCCCTTCGAAGGTCTTGGAATATCTGGCAACAGGCCGGAGAGTGATATCAACTAAGTTTCCAGGATATGAGAGATTTACGGATTATTTTGAGTTTTATGAGGGCGGGGCAGATATGCTTGCCAAAGCGATGAATGAAACTATTGATAACACAGACAGTATAACTGGCAGGTTCACCAAAAACCGAAATGCCGCTCTAGAATATGATTGGAATAAACAGGCAGAGAAACTGATCGGCCTTATACGGGATTGATAGATGCATCTTAATTATGTGACATTATTTGATTCATATTATCTTGACAGAGGCATTGTACTTGCTGAATCTCTGGCAAAGTGTGCGACAGATTATATGTTGTATATATTTGCGTTTGACGAAAGAGCCTATCAAATCTTAACTGCTCAAAATATCCCGAACGTTAAGGTATTAAAAGAAGATCTGATCCTTGACGAAAGACTTGAAGAAATAAAAAAGACTCGTACACGAGCAGAATACTGCTGGACTTGTACATCGATTACGATTTCCTATGTAATGAATGAACTCGGAGAAGATAATTGTACCTATATCGATTCCGATATGTTTTTCTGGAGCGACCCGCGAGTGCTGGTTGATGAAATGGTAAATGCCGGAAAAAACGCTCTTATTGTTCCACACTTTTTTAAAGATAGTCTAAGAACAAGGCTTTTAAAGAAACTTTACGGGAATTATTGCGTTGAATTTAACACATTTATCGGAGATAAAGGTAGAGAAATACTGGACTGGTGGAAGAATGAATGTCTTTTGGATTGCTTTGTGACCAGCCCGAGAGGCTATTATGGCGATCAGAAGTATCTTGATTTGTTTCAAAATAAGTTTGATTGTGTACATGTTTTGAAAAATCGCGGTGGTGGCGTTGGACCTTGGAATATAGGACAGTACAGCCTTATATGCAGAAAAGGTAATGACATTTCTTTTAGATATTGTATTGATGGCAGTGAATATAAATTGATATTTGTTCATTATCAAGGGCTGTTCATAGGCGATAAATCGGTATATCTCGGGTACAGAACATGGTGCAGGAACAGATATGATAAAACACTTGTTGATCCCGTTTATAACGAGTATATAAAAGCTGTTATAGATGTTCGTAGAAGATTGAAATCTGTGGAAATAAATGGAAACAAGAATTCCGACAATAAAGAGATTGAAAAAGCCAAGAAAGAAAAAGCAGTCCAGGGAAATATTATAAGAACGATTCTTATAAGAATTCTGGCTCTGATCTCTTATCCTGGATATTTTAGATATCACGATACAGAAAGTATTCCTTTATCTAAAGTTGTAGATAATGATTAAAGAATTAAGGAAAGATTAACTAATGCGAGTTTTATATATAGGAGGATCATATAAAGGCGTAAGCGATTGTTTTTCCGAAAAGATTCAATCGGATAAGAATAATCCCGAAACATATGATGATCTGTTTGGGCTTTATGAGACTCAGCATTACAATTATTTTGAGCATGGTTATTGTGATGAATTCATAAAACTTGGAAATTCGGCCTCATATATTATTTCGGATGAACCTGTTCTTCTAAATGCATGGGCCAGGGAACATATGTCTACTCAAAAAGAGTTTTCTTTAAATGAAATGGCTTTGCATCAAATAATTGACTATGCTCCCGACCTTATTATGTTCTGCAATGTTGATGCTGAACTTGTCCGAATGATAAAAGAACAGTGTGCATCTGTTAAAAGAATCATTGGCGTTGTCGGGAGTGCTGTTTTGGATTCTCCGATATGGGAAATGTTTGATGCTATCATCAGCTGTGCTCCTGAAACGGTAGAAAAAATAAAAAAAGATGGTTTTAAAGCGTTCCATGTTAATCATGCGTTTTATGCACCGATTGCTGAGAATGTTGATGGGATACAGGGGAGTGCAGATGATGGAAATATAGTATTTTCTGGCCATGTCATAAAAGGTAATGAGTTTCATGATATGAGAGCACATATTCTTGAGGAATTGATAGATAATGTCAATCTTAAGATATACTCGCCCGAATACATAATCGGTAATGGCGAAATTCTTAAGAATACTACCATGAAAGTGTTATATGACATAAGCCATTCTTTTCAGAAGACCGTTTTGGGAAGACAGATCAATAAGCTTCCGGGATTGAATAAGGCTGTAAAATGGAAAGACAGACCGGAAAGTCCTGTAAGCAGAAAGCTTAGAAAAACAATGTGTGCTCCGGTTTTTGGTATGGATATGTTTAATACAATTGCCGGGGCTTCCGGTACTTTAAACATTCACGCGGATTCTTCACCTGTATTTGCATCAAATATGCGTTTGTTTGAAACCACCGGTGTGGGTGGATGTCTTATTACTGACTATAAGAGCAATATTGCCGATCTATTTGAACCGGATTCCGAGATTATTGTGTATAAGGATGAAAAAGAATGCATAGAAAAATGTAAGTGGGTTTTAAATCATCCCGAGAAGGCTTTGGAAATCGCAATCGCAGGTCAAAAGAGATGTTTGAAGGAACACACATATTCAAACAGAATGGAAGATTTAAAGAAGGCGTTGGAACTGATTATCTGATCACCCATATTAGTTAAATGGAAAATATTGCAGTAACGGTCATCGTCCCGATTTACAATGAAGAAAAGTATCTGACAGAGTGCTTGGATAGTCTTGAACGTCAGACATTTACAAGTTTTGAGGTCATTTTGGTAAATGACGGATCAACTGATGCCTCGGGATTGATTGCGGCTGAATATGCTAAAAGAAATAGAAATTTTAAATTGCTAGATCGCAAAAATGGCGGCCTTTCTGCAGCAAGAAATACAGGACTTGAAGATGCGCTGGGTGAATATGTATGCTTTTTAGATAGCGATGACTATTATGCAGATGATGCTATAGAAAAATTATATAAAAAAGCAAAAAAGGATAATCTTGATCAGTTGAGATTTGGTGCATACGAATTTGAGGATGGAAGTAGGGATTATAAGTTTTTTGAAGACGATTGTAATAATAATTATAGGTATCGCGGAAATTATTCAGGTGTATATAACGGAATAGATTTTTATCGTATAAGCTTTGAAAATGGCGATTACATTCCAAGTGTATGTCTTATGTTTATAAAAAGAAGAGTTATAGAGGCAAATAAACTTAAGTTTTATGAAGGTATTATCCATGAGGATAATTTATTTGGCTTTCTTCTGACAAATGTCTGCCAACGCGTATCCGTTTTAAATGAGCCTTTATACTATGGAAGGATAAGACAAGGTTCTATCACTAATTCGCCTAATTGGATGGAGAGAAATAGGTCAATAAGTATAATAGTTAACGAAACGGACAAATTTTATGATAATAACTCTGAGGCAATGAAACAAACTTCTGTTATGCAGATGTCCTATTATTTCAATACAATGTTGGATAATTGGGGAAAAATGACTTATGAAGAACGGGAATCATCTGAGTCAAAGGAATACTTCTCGAAAATCAGACCTGTGGCTGACAAATATTTAAACGGAGGAACCGCATCTTTAAAGCTTTTTTATTCTGCTCATTCACTATATATAGCATATAGTTTTTTTAGACATATAGTATCAAAGATGCATAATAAAAATTGATGGAAAAGAAAAAAATCTCAATTGTTCTTCCTGTTTATAATGGAGAGAACTATATATCCGAATCAGTTGAAAGTATTATTTCACAGACATATAGAAATTGGGAACTAATCATAGTAAATGATTGTTCTACCGATAACACATTATGTATTTGTGAGGGATTTGCCAGCAAAGATGACAGAATAAAGGTTATTTCCAATGAAAAGAATCTAAAGTTGCCCGGGACTCTTAATGCCGGATTTTGTCTGGCTACCGGTGATTATTATACATGGACATCGGATGACAATATGTACAGGCCAGAAGCACTTGAGGTATTGGCCCGTACACTTGATCATAATCCTGATGCGGTTATGGTTTATTCTGATTTGACTGATATTGACGGCAATGGAAATATTATTGAATCCGAGAGTCTTAGCGACCCTGAATATATAGTGACGGGCAATGTGATTGGAGCTTGTTTTTTGTATACAGCTGTTGTAGCAAAACAAGTTGGCGAATATGATGAGTCACTTTTTTTGGCAGAGGATTACGACTATTGGATTCGACTATACAGTTGTGGAAAGATAATTCATATAATGGATGATCTTTATCTGTACAGAAGACACGAAGAGTCTCTTTCAGAAACAAAGAAAGCTTTTGTCAATGAAATGACATATAATGCACTTGATAAGAATTTTGAGATGCTTTTTGAGGATTCCAAAAAGCACGGTCTTGAATACGCGTTTTTTGATCAGATGATGTATAGAGGAAACGCTCATGAAACAGAGACATTGGAACGACTTTTGTCTGTGAATCCGGGCTATAAAAAATATTTAAACAGAAAGAAAATGATTGAAGGCATCAAAAATACTACTTTATATAAAGCTTTGAGAAGATTGAAAAGGATTAATCGTAGATAAATTAATGGAAGGTTATACCACACATATAAAAGCAAAAACCGGATGGTTTGATATAGATATTAGAGAACTGTTTAAATACAGGGATCTTGTATATCTGTTCTATAAGCGTAATTATGCAACCAGATACAAACAGACGATTCTTGGCCCACTTTGGCTTGTTCTGAACCCGCTTATAACGGTTGTTTTATATGCGTTTGTTTTTGGTAATCTGGCAGGTCTTTCAACGGAGGGAATGCCTCAGCTGGTCTTTTATCTGTGTAGCAATGCACTTTGGACATTCTTTTCAACAAGTCTGACACAGACGGCGGGAACATTTACCGCAAATGCTGGCATCATGGGCAAGGTGTATTTTCCTAGACTTGTAATGCCTGTTTCGTCTGTTCTTACCGGCGCGCTTGATCTTGTCATCCAGATTGGAATGCTTGTGATCTTTATGATCGGATATTCAATAAGCGGATTTTCATTCAATATAGGACTACAGTTACTTCTTACTCCTGTCTTGATACTTCAGGTAGGAATGTTAGGACTTGGATTTGGAATTATTATTGCTGCACTTACCACAAAATACCGAGATCTTGTGGTTCTGGTGGGATTCGGAATTCAGTTGTGGATGTACATTACACCTGTTGTATATACCGCACAGCTTATCCCAGAGAGGTTCAGGAGTATATATATGCTTAATCCTATGACACCAATTATGGAATGTTGGAGAAGCTCTGTGATAGGAGCCGGGGAATGTTTTTGGAATTATTGGGGAATCAGCTGGATAACTACTTTTGCAGTTTTGTTCATCGGAGTGATATTGTTCAGCAAGATAGAAAAAACTTTTATGGATACAGTATAAATGTCAGATACAGCAATCAAGATAGAAAATTTAAGGAAACAGTACAGACTTGGTGCTATCGGTGGGCAGACTCTTAATGCAGAACTACAATCATGGTGGGCCAGAGTCAGAGGAAAGGATGATCCTAACCTAAAAATAGGCCAAGATTATTCCTCGTATGGACAGAAGTTCTATGCGCTTGATGGAATCAACCTGGAGGTAAAAAAAGGTGAAGCACTCGGCATTATCGGTGGAAACGGTGCGGGAAAGTCTACACTTCTTAAGATACTTTCAAGAGTAACTGCACCTACAGAGGGTGATGTATGGCTTAATGGTCGTGTTGCCGCAATGCTTGAGGTTGGTACAGGGTTTCATCAGGAACTCACCGGTAGGGAAAACATCTATATGAATGGTGCTATTCTAGGCATGACTAGGAAGGAAGTTGATGAAAAGATTGATTCTATTATCGACTTTTCTGAGTGCAGGAAATTTATTGATACACCCGTTAAGAGATATTCATCCGGAATGTATGTAAAGCTCGCATTTGCTGTAGCATCCCATTTGGACTCTGAAATCATGATAATGGACGAGGTTCTTGCTGTGGGAGATATGGCATTCCAAACCAAGAGTCTCGGAAAAATGGGTTCTGAAGCATCAAATGGTAAGACGGTTCTCTATGTAAGCCATAATATTTCAACAATCCGCTCACTTTGCACAAGGTGTGTTGTTTTGGAACATGGAAAACTGATTTATGACGGTAATGTTGACAGTGCGATAGACCTGTATATGGGAATGGCTGAAAATAGGATAAAGGATTTCTACGATTTCACGGATTCAAAACGTGGTGGTCCTGAACGCACCGAAGAGACGATTCTTCACAGTCTGAAATTTAAATCCGGTGAAAACGGAAATTTTAGATGCGGTGAACCTCTTAAAATGGAATTGGATATATCCTTTGTTAAGGATGTAGAGGATCTGCATGTAATGTTCCAGGTAATGACTGCAGATACCACTAAGGTTGGTTTTACACTTTCGAAGAAGACCATATCGGGAAAAGCAGGAGAACGTAAGAAGGTTGAGGTGATTTTTGATACATCGATACTTGCTGACGGTATTTATGCATCGAGAATATGGCTCGCCAAGGTAAACGAATACGGAACCAGGAAGGATTATGATAAACCCCTGGAAGATGTATATTTTAAGATTGTAAATGAAAATCAGGATATCGAATGGACCTATTATTGGGGCCATGTGAGAATGAATTCTCTGGAATTGGAATGATGGAGAACAGAAAATGAAAATAGTTGGAATAATACCTGCACGTTATGCATCGTCAAGATTTCCGGGAAAACCGTTGGCAGAGATCTGCGGAAAGCCCATGATCTATTGGGTGTATCAGCAGGCTAAAAAAGTAAAAAGCCTTGATGTGATATATGTTGCCACAGAAGATGACAGGATTGTCGAAGAATGTAAAAAGTATGATATAAATGTCTTTCTTACCTCTGATAAACACAGGACCGGAACAGACAGGCTCGGTGAAGTAGCAAATTTGATCGATGCTGATTATTATATCAATATTCAGGGAGATGAGCCGATGATAGAACCTGAGGTCATAGAAATGGTTATAGAAAAAGCAGTTAACACTCCGGATGCGGATGTTATCAATTCCATGACTAAGATAATCTGTGAATCGGATATTGATTCTAATACCTGTGTCAAAGTTGTAGCGGGTGCTGACGGAAGACTTTTATATCTGTCCAGATCTGCAGTCCCTTATCCAAAGAACGGACAGGATATTACATATTATAAGCACCTTGGTCTCTATGCTCTTAAGAAGAATGCTTTGAAATGGTTTTCGACCCACAAGCGAGGATATGTCGAACAGATCGAGGATATTGAGATGATGCGTTTTCTTGAAAATGGAACAAAGATATGTGTTGTGGATGTAAATTCAGAAACTATCGCGGTAGACAGACCTGAAGATATTCAAAGGGTCGAGAATGCTATGAAGGGATGCAGATAAGATGGGCTCTGTAAAGATTCTGGACTGTACATTACGAGATGGCGGATGCGTTAATGATTTTGCATTCGGATCAAAAAATATTAAAAAAATACTAGACTGTCTTGAAAACTCGAATGTTGAGATCATTGAATGCGGATATATTGACGAAAACGGATTTGATGGAGATAGGACAAAATTCAGATCGGATGAGGTTTTAAACGATAAGTATTTACGATCTAGGGGTGATTGCGACAAGTATTATGTTGCTATGATCGATTATGGTAAGTTTGATGTTAATAACCTTATAAGAAAAGAGGACAGTTGTCTTGATGGAATAAGGCTTGCCTTTCATAAAGAAAAAATAGATGAAGCGATCGAATACGGTAGAATCATTCTCGAAAAGGGATATGATCTTTACATTCAGCCTATGGTAACCTTAAGATACAGCGATAGAGAGATTGTCGAACTGATTGATAAGGTTAATATTGAATTACATGAAGCAAAAGCGTTCTATATGGTAGACAGTTTTGGTGAGATGAGAATGGATGATGTTTCAAGACTATTCAGTATCATTGATCATAACCTGTCAAATTCGATTGCTATAGGCTTTCATTCTCATAATAATCTTCAGCTATCATATCCGAATGCTGTTGAACTTCTTAAGAGACTTGAAACTCTTGACAGAGATCTTATTATTGATTCCTGTATAATGGGTATGGGGAAGGGCGCAGGAAACCTTTGTACGGAGATCATACTTGAGCATTTGAATAAATACTATAAAAAACAATATGTGATTGGTCCGGTTCTTCATGTTATTGATGACGTTATTCTACAGGTGTATGAGGATTACAGATGGGGCTATTCGGTGGAATTTTTTCTGTCTTCCAATGCACATTGCAGTCCTAGTTATGCATCTTATTTCTTTAACAAACATACTTTGTCAATTGACCAGTTAAGAACGCTCCTTCTTCGAATAGAACCGTCAAAAAGAAATTCTTTTGATAAACAATATGCAGAGAAACTGTATGATGCATTTAACATAGACAATGCAGTTTTGGATGATGAAGTACTTGAGCGGCTAAGCAGTAAAATAATCGGGAAAGAAGTTGTGCTCATTGCACCAGGAAAACATTTGCAAGATTCCACAAGCAAATTGAAGGAAATGTCAGAAAATAGCGAGAAGTTTATTCTGATCTCATTGAATGCTTTGGATCTTTTTTCAACCGATTATGCACTGGTCACCAAGAACGAAGTGGAAAGAGATATACCGGTCTCCGATTATCTGTGCAAAAAAATAATAAGAACTTCAAATGTTCTTCAATACACAGATGGTGATATTGTAATCAATTATAATTCTTGGGTTAATCTCGGAGAAAACAACGGGGATTCATCCATTGTCATTGCACTGAACCTTCTTGAGAAGATCGGATGTAAGAAGGTTTATCTTGCAGGATTTGACGGGTTTTCTACGAGTATTAATGATAACTATATGGATAAGAAATACAGCAAGAGAGTGTCACCTAATCAGGCAATAGAACGAAATGAATATATCAGGAAGGTCATAAACGATAAAAAGGGAAGTATGGAGTTTGTGTTTATGACTGTTTCAAAATATGAATAAAAAGTATGAAAAGAGTATTGAGAGCAATAATTGCAAGAATTAAAGGGATAGTATCGATTGTTTGCGGTATTGTCATTAGAACGCCTGGAGCGATAGTCTGGGCTGTTCGCTTATTTTTTAGAAAAGTCGGAATTGATCATTCATATGACTATCTTCATAAATTTAAAGATCTTCATAAAGGAGAAAAAGCCTTTTTCGTAGGTACAGGTCCAAGTTTGACAATTGAAGATGTCGAAATGCTAAAAGGGAATATTGTTTTTGGCGTTAATTCGCTTATAGACAGTGCGGATAAACTTTCCTATCAGCTCACTTATTATTGTCTTGCGGATAAACGGGCAGTCAGTCTTTTTTATGATAAGGTAGTTGTGTCGAAAGTGAAAAATATATTTGTAGGAAACGGCCGTTTATCCAAAAGCGAGATTAAATCAGATAATACTATGAGATTTCCGGATATGAGAGATTATCTGCTATTAAGAAATATTTTTAGTGAAAAGAGAAAACTAAAGGTTACTGATGATATTTCAATCATGGTATATGATGGAGGAACTGTTATCTTTTCGGCAATGCAGATAGCTGCATACATGGGAATCAAGGAGATGTATCTTCTTGGAGTTGATTGTAACTATGCGAAGGGCGTTAAGAATTTCAATGAATTTCGCCCTGAAAATGAAATACAGCTAGGGGGTAATGAAAAGACTCAGCTGGGTGCGTTTATTAAATTTAAAGAATATGCAGATGCTCATGATATAAAGGTTTATAATGCTACGCGTGGCGGAGCGTTGGAAGTTTTTCCAAGAGTAAATCTTGAAGATATTGTAGGGTGATTGTAGTGAAGAAATTGGTTTTTTTTCCAAGCGATCCAATGAAGGAATATATAGAAAAAGGTCGTACATATGAATTCCTTGATGAATACTATAATCCCGGAAATTATTTTGATGAGGTTATTTGTCTCTCGCCGTGGGGAGATAAAACTGAAGAAAAGATATCATCAATAAGATGTATAAAGGCATCACCATATAGATTAAAAAAAATAATAGAAAAAGAGAAACCGGATATTGTTAGGGGATATGGGGCGTATTGTTGTGCTGACTGGGTTTCATTTAACAAGGTAAAAGGAATACCCACACTTGTTTCTGCACATGATGTCAGACGTTCGTTTATTCATGACTCTATTTCGTATGCAGATGGAGTTATTTGCATGAGCAATGCAGTGAAAAATGCTGTTGAAAAATATGTTCCCGGAGTAACGAGTAATATTTGGGTTATGCCAAATAGGATTGACACGACTGTTTTCAGTAAGAAAAATGATGACAAAATTTTCTCTGAATTAAACAACAGATTCTCGGGGAAATATCATATTTTGCATGTTGGAAGAAAATCCTATGAAAAGAATCTTGAAACAGTCATAAAAGCATTGAAATATCTGGATGAAAGCGTAACAGCTGTATTTGTCGGGGCGGGAGACACGGCTAAATATGAGGAACTTGCAAATAAAGAGGGTGTTTCTGATAGATGTTTCTATGTTGAAAGAGTAGAGAATGAAGAATTACCCTATTGGTATTCGTGGTGTGACTGCATGTGTACCCCTTCATTATGTGAAGGGTTTGGATATGTATTTGTAGAAGCTGCCGCTTGTGAGTGTGCAATAGTTACATCCGATATTGGGCCCATGAACGAGTATCTTATTGATGAAAAAACAGCACTTTTAGTAAAAGAATTCGAAAATCCTGAAATTATAGCAAATGCTGTCAAAAAGTGTCTTTCCGGCGAGGAAGGGATTGCTAAAATGAAGAAAAACGCCCGGAATGTCGGGCTTTCTTTTGATAAATCAGCTGTTGCCAAACAGGAAATTGAAATATATGAAAAGATGATGTCGATTCAACCTAATAACTTAAACAATAATAGTTTAAAAAGAAAAATGATACTTTTTGATGGAATAAATTGTTGCGAAAAAGGATGCAAGAATTTTCTTAAACTGTTCAAAGCAGATAAACTTTATCATAAAATTATTGGTAATGATACGTGATGAATTGTAATATGATTCAGGAAATGTAAATATGGTTTTTTCCTCAACGGTTTTCATTTTCATTTTCTTGCCATTAACATTGGCAATCTATTATAATCCCATATTCAGATCAAGAAGATTTAGAAATGTTTTCTTGTTTTTGGCGAGCCTTGCCTTTTATGCATGGGGTGAACCGATTTTTGTTTTCCTTATGCTCCTTTCTATCGTCATAAGCTGGGCTTGCGGAATTGCTTTGGAAAAGTACAATTTAATAAGAAAATGGTTATTTTTATTAACAATTATCTATCATGTTACCGTGCTATTCATATTTAAGTACTTCTGCTTTTTTGTTTCTGAAATGGGATTGTTGTTGAATAAAAATTGGAACAGCTTTTCTATAAGATTGCCAATTGGAATTTCTTTCTTTACATTTCAACTTATGAGTTACCTAATTGATGTGTATACTCATAAAGCTAAGGCTCAAAAGAACATTCTTTATGTAGGGCTATATATATCTCTTTTTCCGCAATTAATTGCAGGCCCGATTGTAAGATATCAGACTATTGCCGATCAGATAGAGTGTAGGCGGGAGTCATGGGATCATGTGGTTTCCGGTATGAAAAGGTTCATATACGGACTTGGAAAAAAAGTGTTGATTGCCAATTATGTAGCTCAGATTGCAGATAATTGTTTTGACTTTTATGTTCCAATGTCAGTGGCCGGTGCATGGCTTGGAGCAGTTTGCTATACGTTGCAGATTTATTTTGATTTTTCCGGTTACTCGGATATGGCAATTGGTCTGGGAGAAATGTTTGGATTCTTTTTTGAGGAAAATTTTAATTATCCATATATTTCCCGTAATGTTACTGAATTTTGGAGACGATGGCACATTTCTTTGTCTCAGTGGTTTAGGGACTATGTATATATACCACTTGGTGGAAATCGTGTAGGAATAAAGAGGTCATATATTAATTTACTGATCGTATGGATTCTAACAGGAATTTGGCACGGTGCAAATTATACTTTTATTGTATGGGGATTGGTCTATTATGTTGTTCTGGTGACTGAAAAAACAATCATGGGAAGAGAAGTATTATCCAAGTCGTCATCAGGCAATTGGGTCGGAAGTATCTTATCGTGGGTGTATACAATAATTGTTGTGGTTTTGACCTGGGTTGTGTTCAGGGCTGAGAGCTTAAGCTTTGCTTTAAAATATATTGGAAATATGCTTGGAATAGGGGCAACTTCTGTTGTGGATAATGGATTTATTGTGAATGTTTCCGGTAGTGCAAGTGTTATATGTTTTGCTATGCTGGGGGCGACGCCTACTTTTAAAATGATCTGTAAATGGCTGGATAAATGGAGAGTGGGTTGGATTGAATCATTATTTTCTTTGTTGGTTTTT
>ODAI014512914.1_pt1 | contig 22703 bp, 16 predicted proteins | sample 1539321 | NCBI WGS metagenome assembly ODAI01 (sample SAMN02144231, study PRJEB22623) | gut metagenome | biome: sheep rumen | host: Ovis aries | place: New Zealand | reverse complement strand
GTCGATGAACTTACCTATCATAGAGTGCTCCGACGTACCGATCAGGTAGAGGTCCTCTCCCTCGATCTTGTACATCATGGCGTCCATCTCGTCGAAGCTCATGACGCCGGTCACGACGTTGCTGCGGATCATGAAGGGCGGAACCACATAGGTGAAGCCGCGGTCGATCATGAAATCGCGGGCGTAAGCGATGACGGCAGAGTGCAGGCGGGCAATGTCACCCATCAGATAGTAGAAACCGTTTCCGGCGACGCGGCCGGCAGCTTCCAGATCGATGCCGTCGAAGCTGTCCATGATGGCGGTGTGGTAGGGGATTTCAAAATCCGGCACCACCGGCTCGCCGAACCTCTCGATTTCCACATTCATGGAGTCGTCCTTGCCGATGGGGACGGAGGGATCGATGATGTTGGGGATGACCAGCATTCTCTTCCTGATCTCCTCCTCGACATTCTTCTCCTCCGCGGACAACTCGTCGATGCGGGCGCCGTCAGCAGCCACCTCGGCCTTGACCTGGGCGGCTTCCTCCTTCTTGCCCTGCTTCATGAGGCCGCCGATCATCTTGGACATCTTGTTGCGGTTGGCTCTGAGGGCCTCCACTTCCTGCTTGATCTCGCGGTTGCGCTGGTCAAGCTCGATGACCTCGTCCACCAGCACCAGCTTGTGGTCCTGGAACTTCTTCTTAATATTTTCCTTGACGATATCCGGATTTTCTCTCAAAAACTTAATATCAAGCATTTCTCTTCTCCCTTACTGCCCACTTTTCTTAAAAATGAACACCTTGCCCGGCCTTCACACGATGAACCGGCAAGCCGTTTTTTTACAGGATCCGCTGCCTTTGGGACCTGTTATTTCCGAGTATCTTTCCTCAAAAAATGAGTCCGCCTAACTATACACCAAAAGCACCTTTTGGGCAAGTGCTTCTGATATATCCCAGGGCATCTTCAACCAGCAGTTTACTTTTAATATCCTGGTTCTTCGGTCATCTCACGGGCCGGCGAGTTGGCCGATCCTTCAGGCACTTCTCATGCCATCGATTTGACCGTTCTTTCACTGCGCACCTAATCGATTTGACCGTTCCTTCAGGCACTTCTCATGCCGTCGATTTGACCGGTCATTCACTGCACAACGAATCGATTTCACCGTTCCTTCAGGCACTTCACAGATTATCTTCCGCCCTGTAATCCTTGGCAAAGCGGAGTGCCTGAATTTCCTCATCACTCAGCATGATGTAGGACTCACCGTTCACCACTTCCTTGATATAAGTGAAGCAGTTTTCCTTGCTGTGGATGGCATTGATCACGAAGCCCGTGTCCGTATTGTCCAGCATGGCCAGCGCGAAGCTCAGCTTTCCGCCCACATCCTCGAAGGCGTCATACTTGACGATGCCGTACTTGAGGAGGCTCTTGCCCTGGACAGCCTCGATTTTCTCCATCTGGCGGTCCAGCTCCATCTGGGTGTCGACCACCTTGTCGATTTCCTCGAACCGGTGGGCAAATCCCTTTTCCAGGGACTTCCCGTCCTCACCCTTCATAAAATATCTGTATTTATTTTTCATTCTCTGCACTTCCCGGTAGAGACTCATGACCATGAAAATGAGTACAACCGAGATAATCATAAGCAGAATAATCAGTATCCCCGGGTCAATTCCCAGGCTGGTAAACAGATTACTCAATACGCGTCTCCTTTTCTGCTATGTATTCAGGGCAGGCACATCCATCGCGGAGATGGGTCCTGGCCCCATATGATGGCAACCGACATCACTGCACATTTTTGAGCAGGTCGATCAGCCTGTCCAGCTCATCGTCCGAATAATACTCGATTTCTATGCGTCCCCGGCTCTTTCCGGCCGACTTGATGGCCACCTTGGTTCCCAGAATGTGCCGCAGCTGCTCGGAAATGTTCTTAAGCAGCGCTTCCTTCTCCGGATTCTTCTGGCGCTCACGCCTGGCAGAGGGCTCAAGCAGGCTTTTGACCAGTCGCTCTGTCTCCCTGACCGTCAGCTTTTCCTTGACGATCTGGTCAGCCAATGTCTTCTGCACATCGTGATTTTCGATTGGCAGAAGGGCCCTGGCCTGACCTTCGGAGAGGAGACCGGCCATGACCATCTCCTGGACTTCATTTCCCAGATTCAGAAGGCGAATGAAGTTGGCCACCGCGGACCTGGAACGGGAAACCTTAGAGGCCACCTGCTCCTGAGTCAGGTCAAATTCCTCCAGGAGCCGGCGGTAGGCCTGGGCTTCCTCGATGGGATTGAGGTCCTCCCGCTGGATGTTCTCGATCAGGGAAATCTCGACCACTTCCATGGGTGAATAATCCCGTACGATGACCGGAAGTTCCTTGATGCCAGCTTTTCTGGCTGCACGCCAGCGGCGTTCGCCGGCGATGATCTCGTAGTAGTCGTCCTTCTTCTGGACCAGAAGGGGCTGAATCACGCCGTGCTCCTTGATGGAAGCGGCCAGCTCGTCGATTTTCTCCTCGTTGAAGGTCTTTCTCGGCTGCTCCCGGTTGGGCTCGACCTGGGCCAGCTTGACGTAACGGACGATATTTTTCTCATCCACAACGGGCTGGGCAGGTGCCGCCTCTTTGGCCGGCGTCTCCTTGACCTTTACTTCCTTAGCCGTTGTCTCCTTAGCAGGAGTTTTTTTCTGCCTGGAAGGGGCAGTGCCGGCCGGCGTCTTTTGGGAAATGACTTCATTTTCCTTATCCGAATCCTTCTTTTGGGCAGGCTTTTTCGTCGGCTCTGCAGCATTTCCTTCCTTATTAAGATAGTCCTCACTCCTGGACCTGTCCGGAATCAGGGAATCCAGGCCCCGTCCGAGTCCTCGCTTTACTGCCATCAGCTGCCTCCCTTTCTGATCAGCTCACGGGCCAGCCGCCTGTAGCCGATCGCGCCGGTGGAATTGGAATCGTAGCGGATGATCGGGAGGCCGTAGCTGGGAGCCTCCGCCAGCCGCACATTTCTCGGAATGATGGAAATGAAGGTGTCTATGTTGAGATTCTCCTTCACATTGGCCACCACATCCGCCGAGAGATTGTTCCTGGAATCAAACATCGTGAAGACGATGCCCTCTATCCGAATATTCGGATTAAGTCTCTCCTTAACTAAATCAACAGTTTTAAGTATCTGGCTCAGTCCTTCCAGGGCATAGTACTCGCACTGGATGGGGATGATTACGCCGTCTGCGGCGCACAGGGCGTTCAGGGTCAGCACCGACAGGGAAGGCGGGCAATCGATAATCACGTAATCGTATTTATCCCTCACTTCGTCCATCCGCCTGCTGAGAGAATATTCTTTATCCTCCCGGCCGATCATCTCGATTTCGGCGGTGGCCAGCGATGCGTTGGACGCGATCATATCGAGCTTATCGAAGGCTGTCTTCTCCAGGCAGTCCTCGAAGCTGCATTCCCCTAAAATGAAATCATACACCGAGTAATTTTCTTCATTTTTCTCGACGCCGAGCCCGCTGGTGGCATTGCCCTGAGGATCCATGTCGATCAACAGGACTTTTTTATCCAGCTCCGCAAGGCAGGCGGAAAGATTGATGGCCGTCGTCGATTTACCGACGCCGCCCTTCTGATTTGATATCGCTATAATTCTACCCATTTTTACTCCTCAATTGACAAGCTTCGTGCAGATATTATAACACAAATACCCCGCTTTACTACCTCCAACCACTGTTTCACGTGAAACAATTTTGCTCTTCGGGGAGACGCTGCGCCCAAATCATCTTCCTTCACTCAGGGGGATTCGTTCAGGAAGATGTTTTGGGCGCAGCTGCTTCGAAACAGGGATTTGGCCGTCTTTACCGTAGGGAAGGAGCAGGGATTTGGGGGCTTATGTTGTGGGTGAAGATAAGGGATATTACTCTGGGGAAGGGGAAATGGGGCGGTGGAGACGGGTATCCTCTCTGAGGGACGCTCCCGCTCGCTCGGATTGGCAACGGTACCAAGCCTGGGACAAGGGCAGTTCCTGCGGAACATGCCCTACGTCCCAGGTAAGAGGCCCGGACCTTTTTGGTCCGGCCCTCTAAGTACCGGCCGTCCTCGGACGCCCTCAGAGAGGATACCTTGGTCCACCTTACCTTCTCGATGAAAAGGCAGTATGGGGAGTCATATTTCAAGTTTGGACGGAGATGTTACTAGGGGATGGGCTAAAGATGTGGTTGAAACAAATATCCACCTTTCCTCTCAACTAAATAAGCATTATGGTATTCATTTTGTGAGTTCGGGTAGGGTTTTTACTTGTGGGATGGGCAAAAGCGGCGGTAGAGACAGGTATCAGTTCTTTGGGATGCACTCCACACTTGTGCTGACAACAGTACCAAACCTTGGACAAGGGCAGTTCCTGCGGAACATGCCCTGCGTCCCAGGTAAGAGGCCTGGACTTTTTGGGACCGGGCCTCTAAGTACTGGACGTCCTCTGAGGCTCTCAAAAAGGATACCTGCCCACATTTTACCTGCGATGAAAAGAGTGTCATTAATTTGATTACGGATTGGGATAAGATTTTACAAGAAGATAGGAAAGGCAAATATTCTTATCACTGAGCAATAAGAAAATCAATCGAAAGTATCTTTACTGGAATCTAACAACGACTACGCATGATAATCTGCAAAAGAAGAACTGAATCAGTTTTCTCTTGGAAAAACAATATATGAGATTCACGTTGGTAAGATGAATCTGAATTAACTTTATGGATTATGGTGTCAACAATTATATCTATGTGTATAATTCCGGTTTTAAACTATTGTTTCACGTGAAACACATCATTTTCTTAAATTGGATCTTAAATCCACAGAAACCGATCCAGACGAATACTTTTTCACATAGTCATGAAATGTTCTTTTACAGGCAAAAGCGCTTCATGTTTCAACCTTGCAATAATATATCTGACTGAACGGAAGCAAGCCGCCGTAGTAAAGGCTGTGGAGCTTGTGGGTAACCGACTTAGGTCGGTTACCCACAAATCCACGGCCTAATCATCGTCCTTACCTATAGAATTGACGATCTTAATTTAGGCTATATCATATCTCCCTTATCATTACTATGTGAATCTTACTATGAAATACTAATCCCAGTACACCATATCAACTATACTATCTAAGCATTGTTTTCGACTAGCATCATGCATTTAAGATGATATAAGCAGATTATTAAGAGTTTTGTTCTACGTCCTGGACCCCAGATACTATCTTTCAAGCACATATCGCGTTTATTTTTGCTACGTACTTATTAGTCGTTAGGCAGTACAGCAAAAGAGGAACAAAATAGAGTCTGTACTCACCGAAATTTTATATCCAAAGCAACCCAATGTATAATTCTTCCAGATTCATTACTTTTTAAAGAAACAGTTGGATTTTGCGATGTTTCTTATATGAACAGAGAATATTATATAAAATCCGTATCTTTCGCGGTGGATAGATTGACTGATTAGACTGGATTTCAATTCTGGATTCTTGTTTCACGTGAAACATTTATAATTAATGGCTTTATATGCCATAATCTCGAACAGTTATTGATGATTCCGGAATCTAAGAACCTGAATCGTGCGCATGCAAGTCAATAGAGGATTTTCAATAACAAAAATATTCTTTTAATTCGTTCCAATTCATTCTGAATCATTGTTTCACGTGAAACAATAGACTCATACCATCATTCATACAACTAATCATCGAACTTTAACGCATTTAATGCTCATGGCTTGCTGCCTTGATATCTTTTCAAAGTACACAATCATCTTTCTTAGAAATCCAGCAGAATTTTATATTCTAGATTGAATGCTCCCCGTTTCAACAACATTACACCATTTGTTTCACGTGAAACAAAGATCATAGATGGCTGTAATATAAATAAAGAGGAATTGCTTGTACTTTGACACTCAGAATACCTTTCTAGTAGATATTTTCCATTTAAAGCTAAGATTTCTTTCTGAATCGTACGGATTCCAATGATCAGGATAGGCTACTCTCCCCGATTCGGCCAATTTACTGCTTTTGTTTCACGTGAAACAAAGATTACACATGGTACAATTCGTAAATATCGTGGAATTACTCAATATTTAGAGCATCAAACGTGTTACTTTGAATTTTTAAGCAGAAGTGCTCAGGCAATTTCAAAATTTCTTATATATCTAATGCTGGGTAGCTGATTGCTCACTTCCCCCGTTAAACACCCATTGTTTCACGTGAAACAATTCCTGTAAACCAATCACACTACACCTACCCAGAGATGTCGCTTGTTTGCTTAAAAGAAAAGTAATATAATGAGCACATAATGAGCACAGAGCATCTAATGTGCTGAATGTTTAATACAAAGAGTGTTATTATTGTCCTGACTGCGAGAATTCGGCCAGAATACAAAAGAAAGAAGTATCTCTGCACACATCAAACATATTCCATACTATAAAAGCCTTTAGTGACAAAGGAGAATGAAAGTGAACAAGGATAGAGTCCTCCGTGATATTAAGTTCCTCGGTCTTTCCCTGGCAGCCGTCTATGGGTTCAATAAGGCCACAAACTATGTTTCCATCTCCAAAAGCTTATTGAACAGCAGCGAGGAGGAATACTATAATTGGCGGACACTCAAGATTCATTTCAGTAAGACAGGTTCCGGAAGTCCGATTCTTCTCCTTCATGACTTAAATCCGGCCTCTTCCTCCTACATTTGGGAGAAAATTGTGCCCGCCCTTTCAAAAAATCACAAGGTATATGTCATGGATCTGCCCGGCTGCGGACTCTCTGACAAGCCGAAAATGACCTATAACAGCTTCTACTATGTCCTTTTGATAAATGATTTCATTACCAATGTCATTTGCGAGAAGACAATGGTCATTTCTTCCGGACTTTCCGCCACGCCTGCCCTTATGGCTTGCGCTTACGAGCCCAAGTACTATAGCTCCCTTGTGTTCATCAATCCGCCTTCCACAATCCAGATGGCAGATCTCCCCGACGGAAGCTCCGAGATTCTCAAATGCCTGCTAGAGGCGCCTTTGATCGGCGAGCTTCTTTACAACACCATTTATTCCAGGTTCATGCTGGACAATACGCTGACGGAGCGGTATTTCTACAATCCCTTCAATATCGATGGCAAGCTCCTCGATATTTTCTGCGAGGGCGCTCACCTGAAGAATAGCAACGGCCGTTACCTGGAGGCCAGCATCAACGGCAAGTACCTCAACATGGATATCACCCATGCTCTGAGGAACCTCACAACGCCGGCTATGGTGATTGCGGGCAGCAAAAAGCCCCACGAGACTGCTGTCGCTAAGACCTGGATCCGCGAAAATGACAACATTCGCTTCCGCGTGATCTCCAAGTCCAGAAGCTACCCGCAGATTGAGAATCCCAAGGAAACCTGCCACGAAATTGAAAACTTCTTCGCCACCAAGGTCAGGAAAAAATGATCATTTGAACAGCTGACACCAGTAAATATGCATTTTTCCTGCACATTTACCTCTCAGAAGTGAAAAACATCCATCACAACAGAACAAGTAATATCATTCTTAACGGATTGGGGAAATGAATCTCCCCAATCCGTTTTTTTATATGTAAACTCCGATTGAGAAGTATTTATTTAATATAGAAAAACGAGAACCCCCTCATCAATGATCTATTGATTGTTTCACGTGAAACATGAAAACCAGTGGGTCTTTAATTCTCCTCACAAGGCGATATCGTAAGATAGTTTTCACAAATATAAAAAACGATGGATATGATCTATCACCTCTCGTTTAAATCTAGTCACCACACATAATTAAATCGTAGCAGACATTAAGGATAACTAAGTCAGACATTACATTTTAAAATGTTTCACGTGAAACGCCATCCCCACAACTCACATTCCCCGCTCAAAATTCAAAATTAACCCCCATCATCTCAATCATCACATCAACCAAATTGTTTCACGTGAAACAAAAAAAGAGAAGCCGGCACTACCAGCTTCTCAATTCCATTTTCATCACTATGATAAAACCCAATTCACACAATCGGACTATTCTTAGGCGTCCCAGCCTTCCGCGGATACTTCCCAGGCGTATGTCCGATTTTTCTGATCACAACCAGACTTCTTCCCATCCCGTCAATCTCAAATGAATGCACAGCCTCCACTTTACCGCCCAGAACTTTAACAGCCTTCTGGGAAGCCTCCACCTCCTCGGCGACATTCCCGGACTTATAGGCCACAAAGATTCCGCCGACCTTCACATAGGGAAGGCAATACTCCGAAAGGACGTTGAGGGAAGCAACCGCCCTGGCCACAGCCAGATCAAACCCTTCCCTGTAAGGACCTTTCTTCGCCATATCCTCACTTCTTCCGTGAACAGTTTCCACATTTTCGAGACCCAAATTGTGAATAACTTCGTCCAGGAATCCAATCCTCTTGGCGAGGGAATCCAGAAGGAGCGTATGCTTCTCAGGATAGAAGATGCTGAGCGGGAGACCGGGGAAGCCGGCTCCGGTACCGACATCGACCAGTTTGCTGACCTGACCCAGACCAACATACTGTCCCAGGACCAGGGAATCCACGATATGCTTGACCATGAATTCATCGAACTCGGTGATGGAAGTCAGGTTCATGACCTTATTTTTCTCCACCAGCATCTGGTAGTAGACCAGGAGCTGCTGAGCCTGGGTATCCGATATATTCACATGATGGGCTGCACAGATGGCGGCAACATTAGCGGCGGAAATATCCATTTTTTCTCCCAAATTATCCTTCTGCAGGATCTAACGACAACCTGCAGGTTAATATAGTACAAAATATTTAACTATTGCAAATAATCGTACATATGTTCGGTTATTCAATTTTACCAGCGTTTGCTCTTAATGTACACCAGCAACACACTCACATCCGCCGGCGTCACACCCGACAGACGCCCCGCCTGCCCGATGCTCGCAGGCCGGAAAGCTTTGAGCTTCTGCCTGGCCTCCAGCCGCAAACTGGGCACCAGATCATAGTCGATATCTTCCGGAATGAGGCGGCTTTCATTTTTCGCGAACTGCTCGACCTGCTTCCTCTGCCGGGAAATATACCCCTCGTACTTTATTTCGATATTGACCTGTTCCCGCACCGCCTCCGGCAGGTCCGGCCTCTCCGGATCGGCGGGCGCCAGCAGATCGTAATTCATCTCCGGCCGGCGGATCAGCTCTATGAGAGAAATCCCGTTTTCGATGGGCGTGCTCCCCTGGGCAGCGAGGACATCGTTGACCGGTCCTGTCGGTGAGACACCCACGTGGCGGACGCGCTCGATTTCCTCCTCGATGGCCTTCCGCTTGACCTCCAGGGCATCCATCTGCTCCTGGGAAATCAATCCAACCTCGTAGCCATAGCGCCTCAGCCGCAGGTCCGCGTTGTCCTGCCTCAGAAGGAGCCGGTACTCGGCGCGGCTGGTCATCATCCGGTAAGGCTCCAGATTCTCTTTGGTGACAAGGTCATCGATCAGAACACCGATATAAGCCTCGCTCCGAAGAAGGACCAGTCCCTTCTCTCCCTTCAGATACTGCACAGCATTGATGCCGGCCATAAGCCCCTGCGCTGCCGCTTCCTCATATCCCGAGCTGCCGTTGCACTGACCGCCGGAAAAGAGTCCGTGGATATGCTTGAACTCCAGTGTGTTCTTGAGCTGCCCCGGCGCCAGGCAATCGTACTCGATGGCGTAGGCGTTGCGCACGATGCGGGCATTTTCAAGACCGGGGACCGACCGGTACATAGCGAACTGAACATCCTCCGGCATGGAGGAGGACATTCCGTCGATGTACATCTCGTCGGTATACCGTCCTTCGGGCTCAATGAAGACCTGATGGCGGTCCTTGTCCGGGAATTTCATGACCTTGTCCTCGATGGAGGGACAGTATCTGGGACCGGTGGCATGGATGATGCCGCCGTACAAAGGAGAACGGTCTATATTTTCCCGGATGACCCGATGTGTCTCCTCATTGGTGTAAGTCAGATAGCAGGGGACCTGGTCGATCTGGACAGTGGCCGGATCGGTGGAGAAGGAAAATGGAACCACCTTCTCGTCCCCCAGCTGAACAGCCATTTTGGAGAAATCGATACTCCTCCGGTCAATTCGGGCAGGCGTTCCCGTCTTGAATCTGACCAGCCGGATCCCGTGCTCCATCAATGAAGCGGAGAGATGGTTGGCGGCCATGAGGCCGTTCGGACCCGTGTACTGGCTTACATTTCCGTAGATGCAGCGCGCCTTGAGATAGACGCCGGTGCATAAAATGACAGCACGCGCGTGATACACCGCTCCGGAAACAGTCCGCACGCCGCAGATCACGGCAGGTTCCCCCTCCGTGAGGATCTCCGCAACCTCCTGCTGACGGATCGTAAGCCTTTCCTGGCTCTCCAGGACCTGCCGCATGGTGCGGGAGTAATCCGCCTTGTCCGCCTGGGCTCGGAGGGAATGGACCGCCGGTCCCTTGGACTTGTTAAGCATTTTGGACTGAATAAAGGTCTTGTCAATATTTTTACCCATCTCCCCGCCCAGGGCATCGATTTCCCGGACCAGGTGGCCCTTGGAACTGCCGCCGATGTTGGGATTGCAGGGCATGAGGGCGATGCTGTCGACGCTGACTGTGAAGATGATCGTCTCAAAGCCCAGCCTCGCTGCGGCCAGGGCAGCCTCGCAGCCGGCGTGGCCGGCGCCCACCACCACCACATCGTAATTTTCTTCTATAAATGGCATGTGTTTCTCCGTAATAGCTAGTTGATGACCATTCGTCACTGGCAGAATGACCTGTCGCAAAATCAAAGAATAGGAGGTTCTTAAGTGCAGGCCTTTTTGCCCCAGCACCGTCAGATATCTCTGCCTCTCATTCAAAATCCGGGCGATTCTGAAGCAAACACCTTACTTCCCCATGCAGAACTTACTGAAAATAGTGTCCGCCAGATCGTCGTCCACCTCTTCGCCCGTGATTTTCCCGAGCCAGGCATAGGCATCCATAAGGTCGATGGAAATGAAATCCTCCGGCATGCCCGCCTCGATACTCCCGCGGGCCAGGTCCAGACTCTTGCCGGCCTCCGTCAGCGCCTCCTTGTGGCGGACGTTGGTGATCATGGTCTCTTCATTCATCCCGATTCGGCCGCCCAGGAAGAGAGACCTGAGCAGATTTCCCAGCTCCTCGGCGCCTGTCTCTTCCTTGGCAGAGATGACAAGGCACGGGGCGGAAGTGCGCTCGCGGATGTCCGCCTGCCCTATGACAGGCGTCAGGTCCGACTTGTTGAGCAGGACCACGGCCTTTTTTCCCTCGATAAAGGAGAAGATTTTCTCATCATCCTCGTCGAAAGCCCTCGATGAATCCAGAACGACCAGAATCAGGTCGGCCTCAGAGGCCAGTGAAAGAGCCCGGTCAACGCCCATCTTCTCGATGATATCCCCGGTCTCCCGGATACCGGCCGTGTCCGTCAGCACCAGTTCGAGACCTCCGATCCGGATATGCTCCTCCAGGGAGTCCCGGGTCGTCCCGGCGATATCGGTCACGATGGCCCGCTCCTCACCGAGGAGATAGTTGAGGAGTGAAGATTTCCCGGCATTTGGCTTGCCCAAAATAACAGTGCGAATACCGCTCCGGATGATCCTTCCTTCCTCGAAGGTGTTCAGCAGCTTGTCGATTCTGCCCCGGACACGAGCCAGATTTTCCAGGAGCGTCGGACCATATCCGTCCAGATCATAGTGCTCCGGATCGTCGATGGCCGCCTCGATGAAGGCTGTCTCGGTGATGATCTGATCCCGCAGGTCGGCGATCTCCCGCCGGACGGATCCGCCCAGCTGCTTCAGGGAGCTCTTCAGGGCGTCCTCGCTGCCGGCGCTGATCACGTCCATGACCGCCTCGGCCTCGCTCAGGTCGATCCGACCATTCATGAAAGCGCGGCGGGTGAACTCTCCAGGCTCGGCCAGCCGCGCGCCGTTCTCCACCACCGTCTGCAGAATTTTCTGCATGACAAATGGACCGCCGTGGCAGTCGATCTCGACGGTGTCCTCGGCCGTGTAGGTGTGCGGGGCCTTCATCAGCATCACCAGCACCTCGTCAATGGTTTCATTTTCCCGGAAAATGAAGCCATAGTGGATGGTATTGGCCTTCTGATCCTCTATCTTTTTTCCCGATTTCGCGAAGCGGAATATTCTGCCAAGTACCAGAAAAGCTTCAGGCCCGGAAATGCGTATGATTCCGATGCCTGAAGCTGTCATTCCGCTGGCGATTGCAGCGATGGTGTCCTTCATATTATCTCTTGGGGGCCACGACTACATGGCGATAGGGCTCCTCGCCCTCAGAATAGGTCTCTACGTAGCGGTTGCCCTGGAGAGCGGAGTGGATGATCCGTCTCTCGTAGGGATTCATCGGCTCGAGGGACACAGCGCGATGGCTGCGCTTGACCTTGAAGGCGATGTTCCTGGCCAGGTTCTCCAGCGTATCGGCCCGGCGGGCACGATAGTCCTCAGTGTCCAGCTTGACGCGGGTGTAGTCGTTCTTGTTCTTGTTGATGACGAGGCTGGTCAGGTACTGGAGGGAATCCAGGGTCTGGCCGCGCTTGCCGATGAGGATGCCCATGTCATCGCCGGAGAAGCTGCAGCAGAGGCAGCCTTCCGTCTGGTCATACTCCATGCTGGTCTCGACGGAGATGCCCATGGCGCCGAAGACGCCGGCGAGGAATTCAGAGGCCTTTGTCTTCATTTCAGCCACTTCCTCCTCGGTCTTGGGATTCACGACGCGCTCGGGACGGGGCTTGGAGGGGGTGACGGGAGCAGCTGTCTCGACAACTTCCTCGGTCTTCTCCTCGAAGTTCCTTCTGCGGCGGCTGTCTCTTCCGCCTTCGCGCTTTCTGTCATTTCTTCTTCCGCGGCCTCTTCCGTCGCGGTCACGGCGGCGCTCACGCTTCTCGGTGTGCTCCTCCTCGGTGACGCCTTCGGCCTCAGCCCTGGCGGCAGCCGCAGCGGCGCGGCGCTCGATCTCGTCCATGGTCAGGACCTTCGGTCCTTCGCTGACAGGAGCAGCCTCGACGGGTGCCTGAACGGCAACCGGCTCTTCCTTCTTGGGCTCTGCCTTGACAGCCGGCTCCTTCTTGGCAGGAGCTTCCTTCTTCGGAGCCTCTTTCTTCACAGGCTCAGCCTTCTTGACCGGGGCGGCCTTCTTCTCTTCCTTTGCCTTCGGAGCCTCGACCGGCTTTACTTCCTTCTTGCGGGCCTTGATCTCGGCGTCGCGTCCTCCGAAGAGGCCCAGGAAGCCGTTGCTTCCCTCATCGACCACCTGATAATCAAGATTCTCGGAGGTCACGCCGTAGGCAAGGCATGCCTTCGTGATGGCATCGGCCACTGTTTTGGCCTTAAAGCTCTTGAATTCCATGATATCCCCCTATCACTTCTTCTTAATTGTCTTTTTCTCTTCGTACTGGCGGACCATGTTGGCCTTGGAAGCGATGGAGCCCGCCTTGGCATTCTTATTGTAATATTCGGTGGATTCCTTCATCTGCCTGTTGGCTTTCTCAGCGAGGGTGGCGCGTCTGGCAGCCTTCTCCTCCTCGTCGGCAGCGAGGGATCTGGTGGAAAGATGAGCGTTGTTGGTGATCTTCTGCGGCGGCAGACCCTGCTTGGCGCGCTTCTTGGCGGCCTTCTCCTGGGCCTTCTTCACGATTTCTTCCGGAGACTCGCGCTCGATGATCTTGTTGATGATGAGCATCTGGACTGTTCTGACCACAGCACCGGCGATCCAGTAGATACCGATACCGACGGGAAGGGTGGCGCAGAAGAAAGCGGACATGAGCGGCATGGTGGTGTTCATGGACTTCATGGTGGCATCCATGCTGCTGCCGGAATTGCTGTTATTGTTGTTATTTCCATTGGTCATCAGCTTGGTGTTGAGGACCTGGCTGCCCCATGCCAGAACAGGAATGAGGATGGCGCCGATCATGAGTCCCCAGTGCTTGCCGGACCAGGAGGACTGAATGATGTTCCAGGGAGAGTCGGAAATGTTGAGTCCCAGGAAATAGGTAGCCTTGCTGATGTACTGGTGGACGGAAGCGAGGTTGTCCGCAAAGCTCTTGCCGACGGTCTCAGCGAGAACGGTGGCCCACTGGGTGGAATTGAGCTTGTAGACGGTGTCGATGATGTTCTCGGTGCTGCCTTCCAGCAGAGCACGGGTGAGGTTGGCATCGCCGGCGTTCTCTACGAAGCCCTTGATGTAGGTGACGAACTCGGCATCCTCAGCCACCACAGCGATTCTGTCGCCGATCTGGGAAATGTAACCCGGCACCTTGTAGATGACCTGGTAGAGGGCGAACAGGATGGGCATCTGAATGAGGAGCTGGACGCAGGAGCCGGCGGGAGAGACACCGTACTTTTCATAGACGGCGTTGGTCTCGTCCATCTGCTTCTGCTGGGAGACCTGGTCCTTCTTCCCCTTGTACTTGGCCTGAATCTTCTGGAGTTCAGGCTGCATCAGGTTGTTGAGGCGTGTGAACCTCTGCTGCTTGATCTGAAGCGGCGTCATGGCGATATAGAATACGATGGTCAGCAGGATGATGGCCAGACCGACGTTCGGAATGCCGATGCTGCTGATCAGGGTATAAATACCGTTCATGATGAGGCCGATCAGCTCGGGGATCCATCTCAGAATCAGGATCCAGTTGCTTTTGGTGAGTGCTATTGCCACTACTTTTTCCTCCTTTTTGCAGCGCTATATATCACCGGCATCTTCTTCCGGTGATTATGGGCAGGACTACCCGCCCGACATGCCTGATTCAGCGGTGATGGGGCACCCTGCCCGGGACTAACACCATGAGGGTGAACTTGTCCGGCACAGGATCCACGCCGCCCTTCGAAAAGGGGTTGCACCTTAAAATTCTCCATAGCGCAAGAAGACCACCCTTAATGGCTCCGTGCTTTTCCACCGCTTCCAGCCCGTAGGCGGAGCAGGAGGGAAAATACGGACAAGTGGTCCCTTTGTATGGAGATATATTTTTCTGATAAAAACGGATGACGGCGATGACCAGTCTCTTCATATTGCCATGGCCCTTTCAGGTCAGACCCTGATTCCCTGCTTTTTGGACAGGTACAGGACAGATTCCTCGATTTCCCGGTAAGTGGATTCCCCGGAGCCTGTCCTGGCCACGAAGACCAGATCGTATCCGGGTACGAAACCTGCCTCGTTGAGGCGGTAGGCCTCTTTGACCAGGCGCTTTACGCGGTGGCGGACTACGGAATTGCCTACCTTCTTGCTCACCGAGATGCCGAGACGACTGGTCTGGGTGTCATTTTTCCTGATGTAGAGGACCAGGCGGCCGTCGGCCCTGGATTTTCTTTTATGGTAGACACGCAGAAAATCGCGGTTCTTTTTGAGGCTCTCCGTAAACTCCATAGATTTTCGGAATATCCTTCGATTTCTTTAGTAGAAGTAACTGACAGCACCCCACATTCGGGATGCAATGAATCACTCGTCAGTGGCCGGAGGCGCTTTGCCTATTCACAGCCTGAAAAGTTTCAAATAGAAGAAAAGACCACATCTTCATGTGGTCTTAAGGGCTTTTCGTCAGGCGGAAAGAACCTTTCTGCCTTTTGCTCTTCTGGCAGCTAAAACCTTTCTGCCACCCTTTGTGCTCATTCTGGCTCTGAAGCCATGAACTCTCTTGTGAGAAACCTTCTTGGGCTGAAATGTCATCTTGCTCATAATCGATTATCCCCTTATCTTTTTCTTCGCTTTAAAAGCGCACTATACTCTATCTTAACTGAATTGCCATTACATTATATAGTCGGCATTTTGCCCTGTCAAGGGGCGATTTCCTGAAAAAGCAACTATTAGCTCCTATGAGCATGTGGCAGAGTTGATAAGTCAAATCCAGAGTTTTCCACAATTTGTGGATAAGGTGTGGATATTTATGTAAATCCACGGTGGTTAACAATAATTTTCCCCCTCGAAAGAGCCATATTTACTGGCTTTTTCGAGGTGTAGACAATTCTTTCCACAAAATGGAAATGCTGTGCATTTCTCCTGTGGATTTCCACATAGGGTGTGGCTTTCCATGTGTATGCATTTTTCGGGAATTGTCTCCGGCCGCACTTGTCCTCCGGCAAGAAAGATGGGTTGTCAATGTCCTCATTTTTTAGTATATTATATATGTATGTTCAAAAGAATGGGGTAAAATCGTTTATGGACAATCTTTCGCTCGTCAAAGAGAACTGGCCGGCCATCCTTGAGAAGATCAAGGTGGACCACGATCTGACCAGTATCTCCTTCACTTCCTGGCTTGAGCCCCTTGAAATAAAGAGTGTCGATAACCAGAGCATCACCTTCGTGGTCCCCTCGGGAACCATGGGGATCAACGTACTGAACAAGAAGTACACACTCGCCATCAAGGTAGCCATCGCCGAGATCACCGGTCTCAACCTGGACATCCACTATATCACCCCGGACCAGGACAAGAGCAGCGCCGCGGCCATTGAAAAGGACACGCGCCTCAGCTCCGTCATGAAGAGGGCAAACCTGAACCCGAAGTACACCTTCGAGTCTTTTGTCGTGGGCAGCAATAACAAGTTCGCCCACGCTGCCTCCCTGGCCGTGGCGGAATCCCCGGGTGAGATCTACAACCCGCTCTATCTCTACGCGGGCGTGGGACTCGGCAAGACCCATCTTATGCACTCCATCGCCCATTTCATCCTGAAGAGCGATCCGGAAAAGAAGGTCCTCTACGTAACCTCTGAGGACTTCACCAACGAGCTGATCGACTCCATCAGGAACGGCAACAACTCCCCTTCCGCCATGTCCAAATTCAGGGACAAGTACCGGAATATCGACGTCCTTCTGATCGACGATATCCAGTTCATCATCGGCAAGGAATCTACCCAGGAGGAATTCTTCCACACCTTCGAGGCCCTCTACGGCGCCAAGAAGCAGATCATCATCTCCTCCGATAAGCCGCCCAAGGACCTGGATATCCTGGAGGAGCGCATCCGCTCCCGCCTGGAGATGGGCCTCATCGCGGACATAGACCAGCCGGACTATGAGACGAGAATGGCAATCCTCAGGAAAAAGCAGGACCAGGACGGATACATCATCGACGACGCCATTTTGGACTACATCGCCCAGAACGTCACCTCCAACATCCGTGAGCTGGAGGGCTGCCTCAATCGCATCCGGGCCAAGAGCGTCCTCGAGAAGCGGACAATCACGCTGTCGCTGGCGGAGGAGATTCTCAAGGATCTCATTTCCCCGGACGAGAACCGTTCTATCACATCGGACATGATCATCTCCATCGTGGCGGAGCACTTCCACCTGACGGCCTCTGAGATCCGCTCGCCCAAGCGCGACGCCAAGTACGTCTATCCCCGAAAGATCGCCATGTATCTCTGCCGGGAGATGACCGACGACAGCCTCATGACCATCGCCGGCCACCTGGGCAAGCGCGACCACACCACGGTCATCAGCGCCTGCCGCAAGGTCGAGAAGGAAATACAGACCAATCCGGAGACCCGCAACCACATAGAGACAATCCGGAAAAAGATCACCCCCAGGGCATGATACCGGAACGGCAGGGGCGCAGGACTTATTTCCCGCAGCCCCTCCACCACTGAAACAGCGCTCTGCGGGAAGGCCTGGATGTGCGGAACCGGCAGGACCGGCCGCTCATCCCGCAGCATTTCGCTGCGGCGGAGTGCTTTTTTAAACCGCTTCCGGTATGAGTTTCTTCTTATATTATAAGCAGGTGTTTTACATTTCCTGCCAGGTCACAAAATATAGGTTTTAAGAAGGAGCTCCCCACCAGATTTTGTAGCGGTATCCGGGAACGGCCCAAAGAGTCTTGCCCGTGGAAAAAACAGAGTTTTCAACATAACCACGTGAATACATTGTGGATAAATGAACGCATCCAGATTCTTACCACATGTCTCCACATAGGGACTTCAGAGAAATCCCGAAGATATCCCCGCCGAAAAACAGCGCAGGGACTGGAAAAAAAGGCCATTTTCACATTTCCACAGGCCCTAATAAGATTATCACTGATTTGCTTTTATATATAGCGGGATGGACCGCCCGTCTGTCCCCGGGAAGGAAACGACGTCATGAAAATTGTCTGCGATAAGTCAGAGCTTTTGAAGAGCATCAATATTTCCTTAAGAGCCGTCCCCGTGCGGTCCACGATTCCGGTGCTGGAGTGCATCCTCATCAGCGCAGGTCCCTCCGGTATCGTTTTCACGACCAACGACACGGAGCTGGGAATCGAGACCCTGGTCAGGGGCGAGGTCCTGGAGCCCGGTACCATCGCCGTCCAGGCCAAGATGTTCTCCGAGATCGCCCGTAAGCTTCCGATGGACGAGGTCATCATCACATCGGATGACAATTACAATATTACCATCGTGAGCGGCAAGGCCAGGTTCGCCATCGGCGGCCAGTCCGGCGAGGATTTTGCCTACCTGCCCCAGGTGGAGCGCGACGACTGCATCGTGCTCTCCCAGTTCACCCTCAGGAACGTGATCCTGCAGACGATTTTCTCCATCGCCGCCGGCGACAACAACCGGATCATGAGCGGCGAGTACTTTGAGATCAATGACAACAGTCTCCGGGTCATCGCCCTGGACGGTCACCGAATCGCCATCCGCCACATTGAGCTGCCGAGCAGCTATCCCCGCATCACGGCCATCGTTCCCGGCAAGACCCTGACGGAGGTCAGCAAGATCTTCACGGGCGACCTTGACGATATGGTCAATATCTACTTCACCAAGTCCCACATCATGCTGGAGGTACCGGGCACGACCATCGTCTCCAGACTGATCGAGGGCACCTACTTCAATGTGGACCAGATGATTTCAAGCGACTATGCCACCAAGATCCGGATCAACAACCGGACCCTAGTCAGCTGCGTGGACCGCGCCACCCTCTTCGTCAAGGAAGGCGACAAGAAGCCCATCATCCTGGATTTCGACGACGAACACATGAATATCTCCATCGCCTCCCCCATGGGCTCCATGAACGAGGACGTGGATATCCTCAAGGAGGGCCGCGACCTGGCCATCGGCTTCAACCCCCGCTTCCTCATCGATGCCCTCAGGGCCATCAGCGACGAGGAAATCAGTATGTACTTTACCAACGCCAAGTCTCCCTGCTTCATCAGGGACGACGAAGGCACCTACACATATCTTATCCTTCCGGTGAATTTTACGAGATGAAAAGACAGCTTACATTAAAAGGCGACTATATCACGCTGGGACAGCTCTTAAAGGCCGAGAGCCTGGTGGGCGACGGCGTGGAGGCCAAGATCCGTATCCAGGCCGGGGAGGCGCAGGTGAACGGCGAGGTGGATACCCGCCGCGGCCGCAAGCTCTATCCCGGTGACCTGGTTTTATTTGACGGGGTGGAGATCGAAGTTGTACGTTAAGTCCCTGGACCTCCTCAATTTCAGAAATTACAGGGAGCTCTCCCTCTCGCTGGACCCGGGAATCAATATATTCTACGGGGCCAACGCCATGGGGAAGACCAACATCCTCGAGGCCGTCTACCTGGCCGGCACGTCGCGGTCCCACCGCGGAAGCCGCGACAGGGATATGATCCGCCTTGGCGAGGAGGAGGCCCACATCCGGATGCATGTCATGAAGAATGAAAATGACTACCGGATCGACATGCACCTGAAAAAGAGCCGGGCCAAGGGCATCGCCATCGGCGGCGTTCCCATCCGAAGGGCCAGCGAGCTGCTGGAGATCGCCAGCATTGTCTTTTTCTCCCCGGAGGACCTCAACATCATCAAGGAGGGACCTGCCGAGCGGAGGCGTTTTACGGATCTTCTGCTCTGTGAGACGGACAAGATCTACCTGTCTGCCCTGACCAACTACAACCGGAGCCTGAACCAGCGCAACCGTCTCCTCCACGACATCTATTTCAACCCTTCTCTCGAGCAGGAGCTGGATGTCTGGGACGAGATGCTGGTGAACTACGGCTCCATGATCATCGAGAGGCGCGCCCGCTTCGTGCGGGAGCTGGAGACCATCTCCGCCGGGATCCATGCAAGCCTCACGGGCGGAAAAGAGGAGTTGAGCCTTCGGTACGAGCCGAATGTCGACGCTGCCCTCTTTGGCGACAGGCTCTATGCCGGCCGCCAGACCGATAAAAAAATGAAAACCACTACCGCAGGTCCCCACCGCGACGACGTCTGCATCAGCGTCGGCGGCATGGACCTGAGGACCTACGGCTCCCAGGGCCAGCAGCGCACCGCTGCCCTCTCCCTGAAGCTGTCGGAAATAAAGACATTGGAGAAGTATATCGGCTCCAAGCCCGTCCTCCTCCTGGACGACGTCCTGTCCGAGCTGGATCGGGACCGGCAGAATTACCTGCTGGGCTCCATAGCCGATACCCAGACCCTGATCACCTGCACGGGTCTCGACGAATTCGTTCGGAACCGTTTTGAGGCGGACCGGGTCTTTCACGTAGTCGGAGGAATGATTGAATGAGCTTTGAAGACCATGAAGAGTATGGCGCAGACCAGATCCAGATCCTGAAGGGTCTGGAGGCAGTCCGTAAAAGGCCGGGCATGTACATCGGCTCCACGTCGGCCAGAGGCCTTCATCATCTCGTCTATGAGATCGTAGACAACTCCGTGGACGAGGCGCTGGCCGGCACCTGCGACCATATCGAAGTGACGATCCATGAGGGGAATTCCGTGACGGTCACAGACAACGGCCGCGGTATCCCTGTGGGCATCAACCACCAGGCCGGTATTCCGGCCGTTGAGGTGGTATTTACCATCCTCCACGCCGGCGGCAAATTCGGCGGCGGCGGTTACAAGGTTTCGGGCGGCCTCCACGGCGTGGGCGCCTCGGTCGTCAACGCCCTGTCGGAGTGGCTGGAAGTCCGCATTTTCCATGAGGGAAAAATCTACAAGCAGCGCTATGAGCGCGGCAATACCATGTACAAGCTCAAGGTCGTGGGCGACTGTGAGCCGGACAAGCATGGGACGGAAGTCACCTTTATGCCGGATTCCGAAATCTTTGATACGGTGGAGTTCGACTATGACACCTTAAAGCAGCGTTTCCGGGAGATGGCTTTCCTGACCAAGGGACTGCGGATCACCTTTACTGACGAGCGCGGTGAGAAGCCCAGGCAGAAGAGCTTCTGCTACGAGGGCGGTATCCGGGAGTTCGTCCAGTACCTCAACCGGTCCTCAACGCCTCTCTATCCCCAGATCATTTACTGCGAAGGCGAGAAGGACGGCGTCTACGTCGAAGTGGCCATGCAGCACAATGACGGCTATACCGAGAACACCTACGGCTTCGTCAACAATATCGTGACGCCGGAGGGCGGCTCCCACGTGGAGGGCTTCCGGGCAGCCATCACCAAGACCTTCAACGAGTATGCCAGAAAGAACAAGCTCCTGAAGGACAGCGAATCCAACCTGACCGGCGAGGATATCCGCGAGGGCATGACGGCCATCATCTCCGTCAAGATCGAGGATCCCCAGTTCGAGGGTCAGACCAAGCAGAAGCTGGGCAATGCGGAGGCCAGGGGCGCTGTGAACAGCATCGTTTCCAGCCAGCTCTCCGTTTTCCTGGAGCAGAACCCGAACGTCGGCAAGACCACCATCGAAAAATCCATCCTGGCCCAGCGGGCCAGGGACGCGGCCAGAAAGGCCAGGGACCTGACCAGGAGAAAGTCTGCCCTGGACGGCATGTCCCTGCCCGGCAAGCTTGCGGACTGCACAGACAAGGATCCCAAGAACTGCGAGATCTTCATCGTCGAGGGAGACTCCGCCGGCGGCTCGGCCAAGACGGCCAGGTCCCGGGCGACCCAGGCCATCCTGCCCCTCCGCGGCAAGATCCTGAACGTGGAGAAGGCGAGGCTTGACCGCATTTACGGAAATGCTGAGATCAAGGCCATGATCACGGCCTTCGGCACCGGTATTCACGAGGATTTCGATATTTCCAAGCTCCGCTACGACAAAATCATCATCATGACCGATGCCGACGTGGACGGCGCCCACATCGCCACCCTCATGCTGACCTTCCTCTACCGCTTCATGCCGGAGCTCATCAAGCAGGGCCACGTATACCTGGCCACGCCGCCCCTCTATAAGGTGGAGCGGAACCGCAAGGTCTACTATGCCTACTCCGACGCGGAGCTGGAAAAAATCATGCGCGAGATCGGCCGCGACGCGGGAAATAAGATCCAGCGCTACAAGGGACTTGGCGAGATGGATGCCGACCAGCTCTGGGAGACCACCATGGATCCGGAGAAGCGGATCTTAAAGCGGGTCAACATGGATGAGGACGCGGCCTCCGAGATCGACCTGACCTTCACGACCCTCATGGGCGACAAGGTGGAGCCGAGACGCGAATTTATAGAGGAAAACGCCAAGTACGTTAAGAACCTGGATGTATAACAGTTGCGAGGAAAGCAGATGGATGACAAAATTTTTGACAGAATAGAAGAAGTCGATCTCAAAAAGACGATGGAGACATCGTACATCGATTACGCCATGTCTGTCATTGTATCGCGCGCTCTTCCGGACGTTCGGGACGGCCTGAAACCCGTCCAGAGGCGAGTTCTCTGGTCGATGATCGAGCTGAACAACGGTCCGGACAAGCCGCACAGAAAATGCGCCCGTATCGTCGGCGATACCATGGGTAAATATCATCCCCACGGGGACAGCTCCATCTATGAGGCCCTGGTGGTGATGGCCCAGGACTGGAAGAAGGGGGAAATCCTGGTGGACGGCCACGGGAATTTCGGCT
>ODAI012914834.1_pt1 | contig 22705 bp, 24 predicted proteins | sample 1539321 | NCBI WGS metagenome assembly ODAI01 (sample SAMN02144231, study PRJEB22623) | gut metagenome | biome: sheep rumen | host: Ovis aries | place: New Zealand | reverse complement strand
TGGCCCCGCAGCCCGTGCGGGGGAGGGGGGTGTTTAAGGGGCCGCACACCCCTCGCTTCGGAGTAGGGGGGTGTCCCGCCCCTTGTTAGCTGCATTTGACAAAAGACGGCATATTTCTTACAATTAAAATTCCTATGAAATGTTTACCTACACAAAAAAACTTTTTGAACTTTACTCGAAAGACTTTTGCGGCAGCTTTTATTTTTTCTGCGCTTTTGTCATCATTTGCATTTTTTTCATGCGCTTCTTCTTCAAAGGCAAAGCTTCACCCGGTTTATATTACCGACAAAAAATGTATAGAACTTCTGCCGCCTTCTGCCTGTTCCCTTTCCAAAGAGTGTGCCCAGGAATTCAGCGGTGATTTTGACGGAAAATCTTTTTCGATGATGGCATATCTTAAGCTGGATAAAAAGGAAATTTCTGTCTGCCTTTTGAGCACTTTTGGCGTGGACATTGGCTTTCTTTCTTACGACGGAAAAAGCGTTAAATTTGAATCACACTTTTTCCCAGACAGCTTTAGGGCAGAATACATTGTTGCGGATTTTCAGAATGCATATTATGACTTTGACGTGCTAAAGGCAAATTACTCTGCGGCAGGACTTTCCTTTGAGGAGAAAAAAACTTCCACTTCCATTACGCGCACAATTCATGACGGTAAGAATTTAATAGAAGAAATAGAAATAACTCTTAAGAAAAAAAAGATTAGCCGCATCAAGATAAGAAACCACCTTCGTAACTACACATATATCATTACGGAGGTTGAACCTTAATGAGTGCAGGAGCTTTGCAGAAAATTTATTTTTCTGCCCCCGGAGTTTTTTGTTCAGCAGGAAAAAACATTGGCGAACTTTGGTCTTGTGTGTGTGCCGCTGACAATTCGGGAATAAAAAAAACAAGGACTCTTTCTGGAAAGGAATTCTTTGCGGCCCGGGTAGAAGACCAGTCTTTGCCCAAGGTGAATGCCCGACTTGACATGAAAATAATCAGGATGGAAGCGGCGGCTCTTTTTCAGATAGAGGACTTTATTTTTGAAGCAAAAGAAAAATATGGCCCTGAGCGCATTGCAGTCTGCGTGGGCTCTTGCGACAACGGAAGCGAACTTTCCATTGCTGGGCACAGGACTTTTTTTGAACAAGGAAATTTTCCACTTTCCTATACCTTGGAAAACCAGTGCGCGGATTATGTTGCAACTTTTGTAAGCGAAAGCTATGGTCTTAAGGGTGCGTCCCTTGCATTCACTACGGCATGTGCTTCAAGTGCGGCTGCAATTTCAAAAGCGGCGGAACTTATCCGTTCTGGGCTTGCAGATGCCGTTGTGGCTGGAGGAGTTGACGTTGCATCTGACACGGTTCTTCTTGGCTTTGACGCTCTTGAATCTGTTTCTTTGCAAAAGACCAATCCTTTCAGCAAAAACAGAAGCGGAATAACCCTGGGCGACGGAGCGGCATTTTTCTTGCTTAGCCGTGACAACCTTTTAAAAAGCGGAGTGCCTGTAATTCTTTCTGGAAGCGGCCAAAGTTCGGATGCTTACCACATAACGTCACCCGATCCGGAAGGAAACGGTGCTGCGGATGCTATGCAAAAGGCACTGGACGATGCGTGTCTAAAAGCAGAAGACATTGACTACCTTAACCTTCACGGAACTGGTACAAGGCTTAATGATTCTATGGAAGCAAAAGCTGTAGAAAAAGTTTTTGGAAACCATAGGCTTTTGTGCAGCTCCACAAAGTCGGAGACAGGCCATACTCTTGGTGCGGCTGGTGCTTTGGAGGCGGCTGTGTGCTGGGCTCTTATTCAGGAAAGTGCCAAGGGAGCGGACAAGGTTCCCCTTCAGGCTTGGGATGGAGAAAGAGACACTGAACTTCCAGACTTGAATTTTGCATGCGGGAATGCGGCCACAAAAGTGCGGGTAAAAAACTGCATGAGCAATTCTTTTGCATTCGGCGGCAGCAATACTGTTTTGATTCTTAGCGCGGAGGATTCCTATGCAGTTTGAGCTTCCGGTAGAAAAAGAAGAACTTTTGACAATGGTTCCCCACAAAGGCAAGATGTTCCTTTTGAACCGTGTGGTTCAGTATGACGTGGAAAAACTTACGATAACCTTGCAGCTGGACGTTAAGCCGGACAATATTTTTTATGATGAGGAGCTTGGTGGAATTCCTTCCTGGTGCACATTTGAAATTATGGCCCAGGGAGTTGCGGCTCTTTCCTTCATAAAAAAAACAGTGCGCGGGGAAAGTGAAAAGTGCAACCCCGGAGTTGTGCTTAGCATTTCGCATTTTAAGACAAGGGTTTCATCCTTTGCTACAGGAACTATAATCAGAATAAAAATTTCTGAGGATGTTTCTTCCGGGGACATTTCAAAATTCAGCTGTGCAATATTTGGACAGGACAATACTTCGCAGGATGATGCGGATGTGACTACATTCATTACCGTAATGGAGTCGAAAGATTTGGAGCAGAGACTGGGGCAGGGATGATTTGCCCAAGGATAAATAAAATGGAAGATGAGCAGAAAAAAATTCTTGTAACAGGTGCAAGCGGGGGCATAGGACGTGCCATCTGCCTTGCAGCCGCAAAAAAAGGATATTATGTAATTGCCCACTACAACCGCGGTAAGGAAAAAGCGGAAGAAACCTTGCGCGTGATAAAAGATGCCGGTGGAAAAGGGGAGCTTATTCAGTTTGACGTTCTTGACCGCGACGGCTGTAAAAAAAAGATGGAAGACATTTTGTCTGTCCACGGTGCGCCATGGGGTGTTATAAGCAATGCGGGAATAAATAAGGATCAGACTTTTGCAGGTCTTGAAGGACAAGACTGGGATTCTGTAGTGCACACAAGCCTTGACGGTTTTTACAACGTCCTTCAGCCTCTGACCCTTGCCATGTGCCGTAAGAAGAAGGGGCGCATAATTGCAATTTCTTCCGTAAGCGGAATTACCGGCAACAGGGGACAGACAAACTACAGTGCTGCAAAGGCGGGGCTGATTGGTGCCTGCAAAGCCCTTGCGGTTGAACTTGCCAGCAGAAACATTACCGTTAACGCTGTGGCACCCGGTCTTATTGAGACGGAAATGCTAAAAGATGCACCTGTAGAAACTCTGCTTGCTTCTGTTCCAATGAAGCGAATGGGAAAGCCCGAGGATGTTGCAAACCTTGTAACCTTCCTTTTGAGCGAAGAAGCGGGATACATTACCCGTCAGGTAATTTCTGTAAACGGCGGTATAATATGAATTTTACAAAAGCAAACGGAAAGAGAAGGGTTGTTGTTACAGGCGGCGGAATGCTTACCGCTTTGGGTAAGACTTGGGACGAAGCCTATAAGACTTTGCGCTCCAGAAAAAACTGCATACGCTACATGCCAGACTGGGACCGCTTTGACAAGATGAACACACGCCTTGCCTGTCCCTATACAGGAGAGTTACCCAAGTACCCAAGAAAAAAAGTGCGCGGTATGGGAAGGGTTGCCCTTCTTGCCCTTACTGCGACAGAAGCAGCCTTTGAAGATGCTGACCTTAAGAATGAAGACGGAAGCCTTTTGGAAGAACTTCACAACGGCAGAACTGGAATTGCATACGGTTCCTGCATGGGAAGCATGGATTCCATGGTGGACATGTTCGGCATGGTGCTTACAAACGACTCAAGCAAGATAGATTCCCAGACCTACATAAAGTGTATGCCCCAGACTTGTGCTGCAAACATAAGCGTCTTCTATTCCTTGCGCGGAAGGATAATCACCACCAACACGGCATGCACTTCCGGCAGCCAGGCAATCGGCTACGCATACGAAGCAATAGAAAACGGCATACAGGACATGATGGTGGCAGGCGGTGCAGAAGAGCTTGTTCCTCCTGACGCAGCGGCCTTTGATGCTATGGGTGCAACCGCATACGACAACGCCCACCCCCAGGAAGAGCCAAAGCCTTTTGATGCAAAGCGCGACGGACTTGTAATTGGCGAGGGCGCTGGAACCCTGATTCTGGAAGACATGGAGCACGCATACAAGCGCGGTGCAAAGATATATGCGGAAGTTGCAGGCTTTGGAACCAACTGCGACGGAACCCACATTACAAGCCCCAATTCAGAGACTATGGCCCAGGCACTTAGACTTGCACTCGATGACGCCGGAATTGCCCCTGAAAAAATTGCCTACGTAAATGCCCACGGAACTTCCACTGCCGCAGGAGACGTTGCAGAAAGCATTGCAACTTATTCTGTATTCAAGAGGACAGTTCCTGTAAGCACGACAAAAAGCTACATTGGTCACACTCTTGGTGCTTGCGGTTGCGTAGAGGCTTGGCTTACCATAAACATGATGAATGAAGGCTGGTTTCATCCAAACCTTAACCTTACCCAGCTTGACCCAAACTGCGCCCCCCTTGGCTACATCATGGGAAGCGGATTGGACTTGCCGGATGCGGAATACGTGATGAGCAACAACTTTGCCTTTGGCGGAGTGAATACAAGCCTTGTCTTTAGGAGAATTTAGGAGCGGGCTGTCATTTTTACGCGCCCTGTCATAAATGACAGGGAAATCATTTTTCCGGGCTTTCCGGGGCTTGCCCGTCTTACGACGCGCGGCCCGTCCGTACCGGCCGGTCGCCTACGGCCCCCTCCAATCCCTGCTACTACCCTTTGCAAGGAGGATAGGCTGGGCATTCATATATTTAAAAACAAAAACACCGCCTCTTAGTGCGCGGCACTAGAATCGAACTAGTGACCCCCACGATGTCAACGTGATGCTCTAACCATCTGAGCTAGTCGCGCATTAAAAAGCGGTGTAGAAATAATATATACGCTAAGGCAAAAAGTGTCAAGGGCTTGCAGATGTTATGCAAGGTCTTTTAGAAGATAAAAAAAGCAGAAGACACACAACGTAATCACTTGCTACCCTTGTGTGCCTCCTGCCTTTTGTTAGAACCTGTTCAAATGGTCCTTATTTGTTTTCAAGCTGGGCCTTTGTGTAGAACTTGGGGTTGTAGAAAATTGTGTTGCCGTTCTTTATTTCCTGCTGCTGCTTGTTGTTCTTTTCTATGTTGTTCTTGAGCATAGAATCGAGCCACTTTACAAAGTCCACGATAAGGTGGGCAGATGTTGCGCAGTAGTTCCAGATAAAGCGGGCAACTCCGCAAATCATTCTCCAGATAAGCTTTGCCACAAAGATAATGGCCTTGATTACGTACTTAAGGCACTTGTAGATAAAGATATGGATAAGTTCAAATGCAATGCGGATAACTATTGGAAGAATAAAAAATCCGACTGCCCATGATATGACCGAGTATTCGTTTATTCCAGAGTCGATGAATCCGTTGAAGGAGGCGAGTACTGCAAAAACAGTAAAGAAAATGTACAGCACTCCGAGTATGCAGGAAAGAACGTCCTTTAGAAGGATAAGAAGCGTAATTCTTTCCATTGCAACGCCTTCAAGGCATCACTGCTTTGTGTGCTTGGTAAAGTTTGTCTGCGGAAGCTTAAGCATTTTCCTGAGGGCAACGTAACCCAGAATGGCTGCCACTGCAGAAACGGCTGCTGCAATTTTTAGGTAGGTGGAATCAAAGTTTACAAAACTTAGCAATTCAAGCATAAAAAAACTCCTGTGTTTTTATTTTTTTTGTTTTTTTACAAAAACTTATACACTACTATAATTCCAAATGTCTAAAATGTCAAATTTTTCTTGATTTTAGGACGAAGCTTTAAAGGCTCTACCATTTAGCTTTTTGGCTAATCCGACCGAATGTGCCTATGCGACACCCGCTTTCCAGGGTTCCGGGGGCCCCAACCCCCTCCATTGCCTCACGGCAACGGCTACGCCGCCCTTCCAATCGGGCGTAGGTTGATTTTGCTCCGCTTTTCTGCCAAGCCTAGTCTATTAAAAACTGAATACCTTCTTTTGTTGCTGTGGCGCTACCCTTGTAATGGATAGGCTCAGTAGACCCATCATCAAAGGTGACTTCTATAGTATAGGTGAATCCCGGCTCAAAGAAGTAATAAAGGAATTCATAATAACCGGCACAAGGCGTTCCAAAAGGAGTTGTGTCGGAATATGTTGCCTCATCTATTTCTCCTGTGGTTATTTCATCTGAGTCACCGTTTGAACCTGTCATTTTTGAAGTTATATTTGCTATTGAGGGAAAAGACTCGCTTTTAAAAGCCAATATGCAGCGGTAGCAGTCGCTGGCATCGGAAAGGCGTATGCTGGCGGTGTTTTCTGTTCCCCCATATACAGCAACTTCGCTTGTTCCGTAAAAGTCTACAAAAGCGCCTTCGACTGTTACATAGCTTACTATTGCCCGGATTGCCACGTTGTAGGTTCCAGCGTCCAGTTCGCTTATGGTAAGGGTTGACCCTGGGGCAATGTTTGTAAATTTTTCAACTTCTTCGTTATCCGAATTCCTTATGTAAACAGAAAAAGTCATGTTTTCTAGGGGAGTTCCTTCTGGAGCGGTCAGAGTGCCTGTGCTGGAAATTGTTCTTGAGGAGACAGAACCTGGCATTTTTATGCAAAGCGAGCCTTTTTCCCCTTGGCTTAACGAGCATGAGAGAAAAACAAAAGAAACTAGTGTGGATGCAATGGCTGCAAGTGCATTTCTGAGCAAAAGTTTAAGTGCGGTAACTTTCATAATCAACCTCAAGGCTTAAAATAACCTTTCTTTTATTATAAAACACCGTTTGGAATTTTTAAAGCATTTTTTGCTGATGAAATTATAGCAAAAAGGGCCTAGCCCCGATTGGAAGGGCACGTGTCAAAGATGTGACGCGCCCTCCATGGCGCTGCTTGTTTGCAATTTAGGGGAAAAGTTGCAGCAGTAATACCAGAATACTGCTGCAAAAAAAAATTAATATTACTATTGACAGAAACATTTAGATTTGTTATATTGTTACTGTAAGTAGTAACAAATTTGAATTGACTTGGAGGGCTTTTTATGGAAAAGCGTCAGGATTGCATATATGAAAAGTTGTCTGGAGAAAGGTACACGCCTTTTTCTTTGGCAAGGAAAGTTGGTGCCAAGGTTATTTTGGAGAGTGCCCGCTTTAATATGGGAAGGGACAGGTATTCAATTTTGCTTTGCGAGGAAGCTTTTCATATTTTGCAGGATGATGACGGTGTTGCCTTTATTGTGGACGGCCGCCGCATTCCTTTTGCCGGGGAAAATTCTTCTGGCAAGGGGTGCGATATTCTTGATGCCCTGCTTTATGTTGCCCAGGAGAATGAGCTTCCGGTAAAGGGGATTCCTGTTCCTGCCAGCGGTGTGGGAAGTCTTGGCTACGAGTTTTGCGCAAGGTGCGACACTATAAATCTTGCACCTCAGACTGACGAGCTTCATATTCCCGAGAGCGAATTTATTGTTGGCCACCTTTACATTGTTTTTGACCATTTTACGGAGACTCTGCATATTTTTGCCCTGAACTATACCGAGCACCAGATAGACTTGCAGAAGGCTGTTGCAGAGCTTAAGAAGCGTCTTGGCGATCTTGACTTTAGCTATCTTGCTCCGCCTGAAGAGCCAAAGCCTTGCCGTACGGTTACGGATCTTGCCCTTTCGGAAAGGGAATACAAGGATAAGGTTCTTGCGCTTAAGAAGGAGATTGTTGCGGGGAATATTTTTCAGGCGGTTCCAAGCAGGAGGCTTACCCTTGAGTGTGAGAATTCCGCTTTGGAAATTTACCGCAGGCTCCGTTCTGTTAATCCTTCGCCGTATCTTCTTTACCTGGATTTTGGAGACAGGCAGCTTGTTGGTTCTTCACCGGAAAGTCTTGTCCGTGTGCGTGAAGGAAAGGCTTCCATTAGGCCTATTGCCGGTACGCGCCGCCGCGGAAAGAATGCCGCTGAGGACGAGGAGCTTAAGCAGGATCTTCTTTCTGACAATAAGGAGAAGAGCGAGCACTTGATGCTTGTGGATTTGGCACGCAACGACCTTGGACGTGTTTGCAAGGCAGGCAGCGTTAATGTTACCCGCTTTATGGACTGCGAATACTTTAGCCACGTTATGCATTTGGTAAGCGATACCGAGGGCATTGTGAGGGAAGGGGTAAAGCCTGTTCAGGTTTTGCGTTCTGCCTTTCCTGCTGGAACTGTAAGCGGTTCTCCAAAAATCAGTGCGATAGAGATTTTGAGCAGGCTGGAGAAGGTAAAGAGGCGCTTTTATGCCGGGGCAATTGGCTATTTGCAGGCCAACGGAGACCTTGACTTTTGCATAGGAATCCGTTGTGCGCTAAAGCAGAATGCCACTTGGACGCTGCAGGCTGGGGGCGGCATTGTTTACGACAGCAACCCCGACCGCGAGTGGGAAGAAACCAACGAAAAGCTTGGGGCTATGGTTAAGGTGATTGGCAATTTTTGAGTTCTATATTTGTAAGTGAAAAATTAAATATATAATAGGAGGATAGATATGATTTTGGTTATTGACAATTACGATTCTTTTACATACAACGTGGTTCAGGCATTGCAGCGGCTTTCTGGTGAGGAGGTTAAGGTTGTGCGTTCAAAGGAATGCAGCTTGGCAGACCTTGATGCCATGAATCCTGACCGCCTTGTAGTTAGCCCAGGTCCTGGAACACCAAGCGATGCTGGCATAAGCAAAGAGGCAATAAGGCATTTTGCTGGTAAGATACCGGTTCTTGGAATTTGTCTTGGGCACCAGTCTATTGGTGAAGCTTTCGGGGCAAAGATTGTTCAGGCTAAGCAGATTTGCCACGGCGTTGTACAGGAAATGGATTTGGACGGCAGGGGACTCTTCCGCCTGGTTGGAAAGAAGTCCAGCTTTACCCGCTACCATTCGCTTGTAATAGACGAGGCGACCCTTCCTGCTGACTTTGAAGTGACAGCCCGCTCTGCAGACGGAGACATTATGGGCATCCGCCACAAGACAATGTTTGTGGAAGGAATTCAGTTCCACCCGGAAAGCATATCAAGTCAGGATGGGGACAACATCTTCCGCGCATTCCTTAATTATAGAAGGGAAAATCTTCCTGTTGCCTCTTACCTTAACCAAGTTTTGTCTGGCAAAGACCTTAGCGAGGAACAGGCGGCGCTTTTTATGGAAAACCTTACAGACGGCGATTTGGACGAGCGCGTAACGGCCGCAATGCTTACTTCCCTTGCTGCAAAGGGCCATGCAACTAGCGAGATTGTTGGCTGCGCAAGGGTTCTTCTTAAAAAGAAAAAGCCACTTCCGCAAAAGATTTCTGGTCTTGCGGAGATTGTTGGTACTGGCGGAGACTGCAAGGGAAGCTTTAACATTTCTTCCCTCAGCGCAATCGTTGCGGCTTCCTGCGGACAGGGTGTTGCCAAGCACGGAAACAGGGCTGTTTCTTCCAAATCTGGTGCCGCTGACTTTTTTGAGGCTTTGGGAATAAAGATAGACAATACTCCGGAAAAAACTTTTGATGTTATAAAGAAGACAAATTTTGCATTCCTTATGGCGCCTGTCTACCATTCTGCCATGAGGTTTGCGGCTCCGGTTCGCAAGGCTTTGGGAATCAAGACCATAATGAACATCCTTGGCCCGCTTCTGAATCCGGCTGGTGCTGAATACGAAGTGCTTGGCGTTTACTCACAGGATCTTCTTGAACGCTACGCCCATGCTGCAAAGGAACTTGGTGCAAAGAGGGTAATGGTTGTTGCAAGCGAAGACGGCTACGACGAGATAAGTCCCTGTGCCCTTACCCACGTTTTTCAGATTAACGAGGACGGAAAGGAGTTCCGCTACATAATTGACCCCGCTAAATTTGGCATAAGCGGAATTGATGAGAATGACCTTGCTGGCGGTTCCGGCCAAGACAACGCTTCCATGGCACTTGAGCTTCTTGAGGGTAGGGGAAAAAGAGGTGTGCGTGAGGCTGTTGCACTTAACACGGGTGCCCTGCTTTACATAAGCGGAAAGGCACACACTATTCTTGACGGCTACAAGATGGCCCTGGATGCCATTGACAGTGGAAAGGCAAAGGCTAAGCTTGAGCAGGTTCGTATGGAAAGCAATGGACCTGCTCCTGTTCCGAGCGCTGCTTAGGGGTTGTCTAAATTAACCGTAGCGTAAAGAGCCCACGAATCAAGTTCGGGGTGACGTTTTTTTACTGGGGTGACTTTTTTGCCAAACCGACCGATGGAGCTTGATTCAATTGAGTTCTAGGTTGGTTTGGCTTTACTTATTAATCCATTCAATTTAATTCCCAGCATTTTGCCAGTTCCACGTTACTCTTGTTTGATTAGTTTGAAAAACTGGAACCGCATATCCCAGAAAGAAAAAGAGTCTTGAACTTGCGTTTAAATGGCTATAAACTTAAAACAGCAAGATGTATAGAATATGGTATTTTTCTTTTATTGCATGCTATAATTGAAGCATGAAGGTGGAAAAATGAGTGTTTTTGTCCGTTATGAAGATTTAAGTGAAGAAGAAAAGGCAACTTTTTTGACAGTTGCAGAATGTGTAATAGACCTTTACATTGTTGCACATGAAGAAGGAATTTTGTTGATGGAAAATAAAATTCCAAAAATCAATGAGTTGAAAATATGCAAAAAATATATTCTGTTTTTAAAAAAGAATGTTGAACTTATGGTAAGCGGCATGGATTGGGACTGTTCAAGAAAACTCATGGAAAATTATTATGACGTGAGTGTAGAGACGCTCTTTGATTCATTTATGTTCGATATGATTATGAATTCTTTTTGTTCCATGCACATAGGGAGCGGTCCGAATGTGTTTTTAGAAAGAATTGCGAGCTATACAGGTATTCTTGAGAGTGCATCGATTATTGAAAAATTTCAAAAAAAATTCGAAGGAATTTGCCAAGAGACACCACCGCGTGGACAATTAGCTTTTAGAAACGAGGGAGGCACCATCTCTCAAGAAGAGATAGAAATGTTGCTTGGTTATTAACTCTGGTATTCATGGAAGACTTATTTCTCAGGAGGTAAAATGATGGAAGCAGATAAAGAAAACCTTTCTCAGGAAGAAATTGACGAAGTGGTAAAAAAATTGCCACCTGATGCAGAAATGCCGGAGGTAAATAATTCTGACTATGAATTGCTTTCTCAGGAAGAAATAGATATGCTTATGGCCCATGCCGACGAGGTGCCAGATGAAGCGGAAAGTGAGCTTAGGCGTTCACTTATTTCTTTGCGTGACACAATAGGCAAATACTCAAGTCTTCTTTATAAGATAGAAAAGCTCAGCGATGTTGAACATGGGTTCCTTATTGCTGAAGGCGAAGTGGAAGAACCTTATTGGGCCGAAAAACTTACCAAGGAGCAGAAGAAAAAGTTTGATGAAATCCTTGTTGAACTAAAGCAACTGCCGGAGGAGATAAACGCAGCCGGCAAAAAAGTTACCGAGCTTGCAGTTTCTGGTGGGCTGTCTAAAATTCAGCTTGCTGCCTGCAACGATGTCTATGTGCAGGTTGCTTCAAAATTGTTCGGATATTCATACTTTATATTTTGTGAAAAGATACAGTCCCTTCCTGCAGATCAACTGGAACAGGTTTGTGCCACCCGTCTTGCGGTTCTGCTTACTGTCCGACACTTTTTTAAGCAGATGTTTTCTCTGGAAACAAAGTCTCCTCTGCTTTCAAAAGAGCTTCTTCATGTGGCAACCATTCAGGATAACCAAAGCTGTATGGAAAGTTTTCTTTCTGACCTTGGAGCTGCAGAAGAATACAGGAGTGGGGAGCTTCCTCCGCCAAAAGGAACCGGTCTAATTCCAAGTTTCGCTCAAGTGGCCGTTGAACAAAAAGGTGAGTATGAAGAAAGGTGGCAGCAGTTTTTTGAGGGAAAAGCTACATCTCCTTACTATGGCTATTATGCAGACACCGTGCTTTCTCTTAGCATTGCAGCCCTTAACTTGAGAGATAATGTATGGCGGCACCTTGACTATCTGGGAATAGGGACTTTGGAAGATTTGTGTTCTGTGCCTTATGAAAAACTTCCAGCCTTGCAGGACGAAATGGATAAGATTGGCCAAAAAGGCGCTGTTGGCGAAATTTCAAACAAACTTGCAATCCTTGGGCTTTGTTTTGAAACTTCTAAAGAAGACCTGCTTGCTGTCTGCGCTTTTCCGCTTGTCATAAAGCATTACGGTGGGGCTGGCTTTTATGAGCTTGAACATCCGGTTGACAGGCTTGGCACTAGGGAAATCATAAAAGAAGGCGAAGGAAAAATTGCTGAGCGGACGGTGGAATTTGCTATGATTGGCAACCTAATCGACATGATTTTGGACCTGGGCGGAGCTTTAATGCATGTTCCTAGGGATACTAAAGAATTTAAAATTCCTTTTGGATATACTACAATAGCAAGTGTGGCGTTTGCCGGCTGCAAGCAATTGGAAAAAATTACAATTAGCAATGAAGTTTATAACATAGGTGCCTTTGCTTTTGAACTGCCATCATTAAAAGAACTCTGCTACGAAGGAAGTGTTGATGAGTGGAAATCAATAGATAAAGACCTGCTGTGGAACTTTGGCATTAATGTGCCTTCTGTAAAGTGTTCCGACGGTAATGCTGACTGTGCTTTATGCATAAAAGACGGAGAACTGCTTTCCTGTGCAAAGTATGCTATGAATGTTGAAATTCCAGATGACGTCTGCAAAATTGCGGACAGGGCATTTGAAGGCTGTGAAAAACTTGAGTCCGTAAAAATTCCTGAAAGCGTACAAGAAATAGGCGTCTATGCTTTTAGGAACTGTTGTTCCCTAAAAGAAATTAAGCTGCCAGAAGCCCTTACGGAAATTGCACAACACACTTTTGAGCAGTGCAGTGCGTTGGAATTTTTTTGCTGTCCCAAAAATTTAAAGTTAATAGGTGGCTATGCTTTCTATAACTGCCAGAATCTGGAAACACTTGAACTGAATGAAGGACTTGTAGAAATAGGTTACTGCTCATTTCAGAGATGTTTGAGTCTTGCAGGGGCCTTTATTCCCGCAAGCGTTACATCAATAAAAAAGGATGCCTTTGAATGCTGTTCATTATACTTAGGATTTACAGTAGCAGAAGAAAATCAAAACTTTTCAGCAGAGGACGGAATACTCTACAGTAAAGACAAAAAGATACTTATCCGCTGTCCATGCGGTTGGAACAAAGGAAAAACTGAAATTGTAATTTCACAGAACGTTGAATCCTTCTGTGAAAATGCATTTTCGGTATGCGAGTATATAGAAAGTGTAATTTTTCCTCCTAACATAAAGATTGTAACGGAAAATCTCTTTGACGGTTGTGTTAGCTTAAAGTCTGTTTTGCTTCCGGAAAAGGTTGAAAAAATTTGCAACGCCGCATTCATTCGCTGTAAAAGCCTCGAATCCATAACAATTCCTTCTTCCATAAAAAAAATAGAAGGGCTTGCTTTCCGGCAGTGCGAAAAACTCAAAGAAATCCACTTTACAGGCACTGTGGAAGAATGGCGGAAAGTAATAAGAATTCATGATTTTGCAGAAGAAAGTTCTGTCAGCGAAGTTGTCTGCACGGACGGTAATGCAGAACTTGGTAATGATAAGGAAGATTGGGAAAGGTGGTAAAAGAGTCTTGAAATCCTTTCTTAACACCCGTAGGATAAAATCACCAAATCTTAAAGCAAACAGGAGGTTTTTATGTGTCCGAAAGAATTGGCAATGATTATGAAAGATGCGTTTGATGAGTTTGAGAAATGGTATGCAGAGGGTTGCTCGAACAAGACTGTAGACAAGGATGCCCTTAGGGAAGCCTACACCCATTCGCATCTTAGTGTTGTCTCGCGTATCCAGATGATGATGGGCGATGAATTTTCCGAAGACAATGACGAAAATATTGCGGACGGAGAAGCGTTGCAGACCTGGCTTGCAGGCGCGTTTGAAAGAAGCGTTCAGCAATGTGCACAAGACATAAACCTTAGGCCTATTATGGCTTCGCTCGAAAATTTCAATGAACTTTCGATGAAGCAGATTCGGCTTATTTTGAGTGCGTACAGCGGAAAGCAAATTGAAGGCGATGAGGATGACGGAATTGAAGGCGAGGAATCTGAGGCTAGGCACAGAGTTTTTGACGGAACAATTGCCGGCATAGGATTTGTAAAAGACGGCACTCTGAACAAAAAAGCCGTTGCAAATACATTCCGCGCGCTTGCCGATTTTTATGAACAAGACTGGTAAAAAAAAACGGGCCGTACGGCTCTTTTTATCTGACTTAATGTATGGTAATATGGAACTATGGAGGTACTTCAAATGAGCGATGTTATTCGTTATGCTGATTTTACTGAGGAAAACAAGTCAAATTTTATGGCGATTGCAGAAAAAATTATTGAGTTTTCTATTATTGCCAGATATGAAGGGCTTTTGGCTGTGGAGGAGCATTTGGAAGAAATTGCCGAGCTAAAGCTATGCCCTAAATATGCGCTGTTTTTTAAAAAGGCTTTACAACTTACAATGGACGGCTTTGATCCTTCTGATGTAAAGATCATAATGGAAAACTATTCGTACTACAGCAGCGAAATACCTTTTGATTCGCTTATATTCGACATGATTTTGTATGGTGCTTTGACTGTACAAAATGGTGACAATCCTCGTATCTTGGCCGAAAAGCTTGTAAGCTATGTAGGTATTGTTGAAAGCCAGCCGGTTTATGAACGCTTCATAAATAAAATTGATGGGCTTTGTTCTATATTTGAAGAACGTCGTGAAGCTGCAACGGCAGACAATTAAGCTTCCTTACCTTCTGGGGGAACTACAAAGTTGAATTTGATTCTGAAAAAAAACTAGATGATACACTCCTTGAATGTTTAACACTTCAAGAAGTTTGTGAATGAAATATATTTTTTAGTGAGGTACAACAAATGGAAAAAAAATGGACTCCTGAAGAAATCTGCGAGTGTATCCGAATCAGAAAAGCGGGGGGGGGAGAAATGGGTTCTGCGCCTTGTGAAGCGCGGATATAATTATGATATGGCCGATGTGTCGGCTGGCTGCTGTGGCTTCGGCGAAAGAGTTGTGGCTTCGTTCGACACAAAGGAAAGTGCTCTGCGGTATTTCCTTGACAACAAGCTGCACAAAAAAGTGTATCGGGAACTTGAGGAATTTGCTAAAAACAGAGGCGCATTGGATTACGATGACGAAGAAGAGCATTCTGTTGGCGAGCTTAGGGGTTTCTGCTGCGATGGTGGCGGCAAATGGGCAGATTTCTACTATGTTCTTTCCTGTGTGGACTCTGCCGACGCAAAAGAGGATGACGCTGAAGCAATAAAAGCAAGCGGCGTGGATTTCTTCAAGGCAGAGACAGACGAAGACTTCAGCCATGATAGGCTTTGGAGCGATAGAACAAGAAACTGGTAATCTGGCTGTTATTCCCGTGCCTGTCGCGGGAATAAGCGAAGGTTTTTAGGACAAAACGAGAACAAGGATGGCGGATATATTGAAGGTTGAAGACGGTATTCTGGAAGAATGTGCTGACAAGTGTGCATCAAATGTGACAATCCCCGGCGGCGTTACAAAAATCGGCAGCCTTGCGTTCGCGTATTGCAGCTCGCTTTTGTCGCTGGAGTTTGGAGGAACGAAGGCACAGTGGGAATCAATTAGGAAAAAGGATTTCTGGCACGAGCATGTTCATGCAAGGAGCGTGCAGTGCGCGGATGGCGATGTTTTTCTGTAGTTCATTCATATATAATCAATCTGATAATTTTAGGAGTTAGTTATGACAGAAGATGATGATTATGAATTTGATGATTCTGCTTTTAGCGCGGAAGAATGGTACTGTTTTGGTTTGGATGATGAAGAATATCGGAGGGAGCTGATAGAAGAGGAGAGGCGGAGAGAAGAGTATGAAGAAAACACAAATTCTCTTTTGGAGGACATCTCATACAACAATCTTAAAAGTTTTGAGATAGACGATTTTGACTGCGGATTCTGGTTCCGCAAAAACACCCCTGTTTTTTATGAGTCCAATAGTATTGAAGAATTTATTTCCCGTATCTCTAGGCTTTATGGAAAAAACTCTCTTACAAATGTCTTGTTTTTTGTAACTGATAAAACAGCCGAGGCGGCCCTTGCCAAGGTTTCTGTTATTGAAGAAAAACTCAAGCCCTATTGTGTAGAAAATGCAAACATTTTTTCTGGCTGCAACAAGACCATAAAAGAGCCTCTTATTCGTGTCATGTTTTTAGATAAGGAACATGAGCGCCATTATGAGGCTGAAAAAACTGATGGTGAATTTGATGATATAGAGTTTTGATAATAGGATGAGAAAATAATGGAGTATAAAAGAGTATTAGATGAAAGATGTTTGCTGGCGGCTTCCGTAGAAGATGATGTTCAATTTGAAACAATGCTAAAAAAATTGGATGTGACTTCTTTAATAGACGCAGTAAAATATTCAGCTGAATTGGACATGATTATCCCTGAAATAGAAGCAGAATATTCTTATGTTCCGGAATGGAAAAAGATCTTAAAATATGCAAAAAAGGTAAATGAAAAAATCATAAGTAAATACAATTCAGAAGAATTTACAAAGGGAAAAGAAAAGTATAAGGATATTTATTTTAATGATGATTTTATGAAAAACAAATACAATTGGCTTGATGGAGTAAGACAAGTAGATATTCATCACCTTATATTGTTTAACTGGCCTAAAAAATGGAACTGGCAAAAAAGTCCAGATGAAGAATTTGTACTGCCAGGAAAAGACGAAAATTTTAGGGCTAGCCTTTCTGAAAATATTGTGCGCATCTTGGATGATTGCTTGATAATCCCGGATGGCTTTACGAAAATCGGCAGAGATATTTGTAGTTTTAATCGTACTTTTAAATCTGTTGTGATTCCGGATAGCGTTACAATAATTGACGAGGAAGCATTTATTAACTGCAAAAACCTTACATCCCTAGTAATTCCTAGCGGTGTTACAACAATCGGTGATAGTGCGTTCGAAAATTGTGAAAACCTTGCTTCAGTAGAAATTCCGAGCGGGGTTACGGAAATCGGTGAATGTGCGTTCAAAAATTGCAAAAAGCTTGCATCTGTGGAGATTCCTGGTAGCGTTAAAAAAATCGGTTTTAATTCATTCTCTGAATGTAGCTCGCTTACATCGATTATAATTAAAAAAGGTTTAAGGAATATTGGCCCTGCGGCGTTCGAAAATTGCAAAAAGCTTGCGTCTGTGGAAATTCCTGGCAGCGTCAAAGAAATAGGCTTTTGTGCATTCTCTGGATGCACCTCGCTTTCATCTGCTATACTTCAAAAGGGCATAAAGAGCATCGGCCCTGCGGCGTTCGAAAATTGCAAAAAGCTTGCCTATGTTGAGATTCCTGATAGCGTTACAGAAATTGGCGAACTGGTATTCAGAAATTGTAAAATAAATGAACTTGAGCATCCCTGCCTTACAATTAAGAATGGAGTCGCAATTGTTGATTACAAAGTAAAATATTGTGCCCACCAGAAGAGATCAATTACCATTCCTGATGGGGTTGCAATAATCGGCGATGATGCGTTCAGAGATTGTAAAAAGCTTTTGTCTGTTGAGATTCCAAAAAGCGTTATAGTAATCGACGAATGGGCTTTCTCGGATTGTGCATCACTTTCATCAGTTGTGATTCCGAGTAGCGTTAAAGCAATCGGCAACTTTGCATTCAAAAATTGCAATATTAATGAACTTGAGCATCCCTGCCTTACAATTAAGAACGGTCTCGCAATCATTGAAAAGGAAGTTAAATATTGTGCAAACCAAAACGGCACAGTCACCATCCCTGATGGCATTAAGATAATTTCTGAAAGGGCATTTCGTTATTGTTCAACACTTGTCTCACTGGAGCTTCCGAATAGTGTTAAAAAAATCGACGAGGATGCGTTTTCGCATTGCGAAAATCTTTTGTCTGTGAAGATTCCGAATGGCGTTAAAACAATCGGTGATTATGCGTTCGGAAATTGCAAAAATCTTGCATCAGTTGAGATTCCGAGCAGCGTTAAAACAATCGGTTTTTGGGCATTCGGAGCTTGTAAAAAACTAACAGTAATCTTCGGCGGAACGAAGGCTCAGTGGAAAGCTGTGAAAAAAGAGGACAAATGGAACTACAGAGTTCCCGCAAAAAACGTAAAGTGCGCAGACGGCGAGGTTGAACTGTAGTTCGGTTAAATTAAAAGCCCAGACTATCTTGCAACAATGAAAACCAACCGCATTGTCGCAGATATAAAATGGTAATAAAATTTGAAAATTTTAGGAGTTAGCTATGATAGACGATTTTGATATAGATTTTAATATCAATGAAGATGATGAAGAAGTTGATGTGTATGAAACAAGTATGGAGGATTTGCAATACGAACTATACATTGAAAAACAAGACGGTATAGATTCTCTTTTAGACGACAGTTTGCACAACAACCTTAAGCCTTTTGAAAAAACGATTTTGACCAATGCTTCAAGCAGCATGAAAAGAACGCTGATTATTATGGGTCTTACAATATAGGGAAAGTTATAGATTACATTTCTAGAAATCATGAAAAGGGCTCTCTTGCAAATGTCTTGTTTTTTGTAACTGATAAAACCGCCGAAGCTGCACTTGCCCAGCTTCCTGTCATTGAAGAAAAGCTCAAGCCTTATTGTGTAGAAAATGCAAACATTTTTTCTGGCTACAACAAGACTGAAGAACAGCCCTTTATACGTATTATGTTTTTAACTAAGCAAGACGAACTCGATTACGAGGAACAAGCAAAATCTGAAGCAGAAACAAAAACTGAAGACAAGGCCAAAACTCCCCCATCGGAAGAACTTGGTGATTTTCCTGTGGATATACCATTTTAATAGTTGATACGGAGAAATCAATGAGTATTGAAAAATTGACAGAATTTTTGAAATTGCTAAAGAAGTATGAGGCCGACCATAAACTTGATTTTTCACTGGCTTTGAATGATGCCACAATTGAGCAATTAGAAAACAATGCAGTACCATATTTTGAAGTAGATAACAAAAAGATGGGAAAGACAGAATTCTTCGATATAATCGCAAAAGTCGAAGACAGAGTTTTTGAACAAAAATCTGAAAACGAATATTTACTAAAAGGAAAAATTAACATTGGTTATACCAGCATAGACAAATGGAATCCGGAAGCTATTTATGAAGATTATAGTTTAGCATTTAAATGCTGGAATTATTCTTTTTAATAAACACTAATATAAAAATCCAAACAACCACAATGCTCTGTCGCATTTAGTTGACTTTTTGTATCCGTATTCCATTCCATTTTAGTCATAATGACCGTTCTGGTCATGCCCATTTTGTTGTCATAATAAGTAACTTCATACATATTTTCACCTCGTGGCTTTATCCTATTAAACTGAAAAAAAGTGTCATTCGTAAGCGATTTTGTCCATATCAGGCATTAAAAAATTAAAGTCTTTTTTCTGAATAAATTCGAATTTGTAATACGCCAAATGCTGTCGTACGGAGGAATGTATTTCTTTCGTGCGACTGGCTTTGCCATATCAAAATCCATCATGGATGAAACCTTCTCGCGTTCTGGAATAATATCCAGCGCAAGAAGCCTGTCATCATGCATGGCATAAACAGATCCGTTCATCATTGTAATTACGGAAACCTTTGTCTTGGGTTTTATAAAAATCTGGTTTCCGCAGGAATCAAAAGTTCCGTAGTATCTGTTGTTCAGCCTAATTCCGTTCCCGCAGTCCACAGTCCGCCTTGCAATTGTGACAAGTGCCGAATCAATCTGTTCCTTCGAAGCCTTCACCCAGGCTTTTTTTACACCGCTGCAAATTGCAAACCGCCTGTTAAATTTTTCAATATATTTTTTAAGGAATTTGTTCGCTTCCTCAAGCGTCGTAACCCCGGCCTCCTTCAGCTCAAACGGCAGCCTGCCCTGAAGTGTCCCGTAGCTCCGTTCAACCCTCGGCTTAAACTGGGGGACGGAGCTGCATTCCAGCTCAATGCCCAGGGTCTGGCAAACATGCTGGTACTGCGTCATCGTATCTTCAGCCATGTCCCTGACATTTTTCCTCCGGTACTCAAAAACTGTACGCTTGTCGGTCTTTATTTTTACCGGAATTCCATATCTTGCAAGGAATTGCTTTGTCACCTGGTAATATCCGTTCCTTGTTTCCTGAGCGTCAAACCAGGCGCCGACAATCATTCCCGTCGCATCGTCAATTGCAGTGTGAAGGTGTGTTTTGGTTGTCCCGAACCAAAGGTGCTGGCTTGCGTCCATCTGAAGCTCTTCCCCGAAATACTTGCTTCTGGGCTGCGTGGGGTGGGTTGTCCGGACGTAGGGCTCTGCTTCAAGCTGGACAAGCACTTCCTTCTGCTGCTTCGTAAGCTTTTTCAATTCCCTTAGCCGCTTCCTCAGTTCATTCTTTGTCCTGTGCCATGCCCTGACTGAAAACTCATCGTGCTCTTTGAAAACACGGCGCACCAAGCCCTCGCTGATTCTTATGCCTTCGTTCTCTTCCAGTTTTTCGCAGAAGAAGGTAATGTTCATGCCGTAGTATTTTGTGGCATAGAGATTCCAGATTTTTTCGTGGTCAGTTTTGTTCACAGGCTCTCTCCCGAGGTTTTTATGAGCCAGCGTTGCATCAGGATTTTCCAGAAGCTCCTTTTTATACCGCCGTATTGTTTTCTCGCTTCTGCCAAGCTTGGCTGAAGCCCATGCAATGGACTTCTCTTCTTTTACAACCATCCACATAACTTCCTGTTTTTTCTTGTCCAAATATCTCACCTTTTAATTATATGGGACAAAATCCCTTACGAATTCCTTGGACAAAATCGCTTACGAATTAGTGCATTTATAAAATGCATCGACGAATCGTTGACATAAAAAGAAAGTATGTTATAATTAATTTTACCGCGATAAAATGTCCTTTTTGGTCTTTAAGTATATTTTTTATTTCTTTAGGCTTTTTCAAGCAAAGGAGAAAAAATTGGAAGATAATTTTAAAGCCTTCCTTGAGTCATTTGAAAAAACATTCAAGGAAGAAGAAAGGCCAAAGATAAATAAGCTGCTTGACGATGCCTTTGTGAGAAGCATTTGCCATATTGAAGAATCCGACTTTGTCACAGCTTTGAGGGCCAAAAGGCGGAATATTTTGAAGCAAATACAGAGACGGAAATTTTAGACTTTGTAAAACAAAGGCCGGCAAAAATAAAAGGCATGCTGCTTTTTATATACTGCGACGTTCACTTTAACGAACTGCAAAATGCCATTACTAATTTTAAGCCCTTCCTTTGCGACGATGCAAAAGCAATGTATGGAATATGGGTAGAGAATAAGAACAATGATGCAAAATACCGGATGCTGGTAGTTTTATAAATTATAGGAGAAAAAAATGGCAGTTGATGACGAGCCTTTTACAATAACAAACGGTGTTTTGACTCTCTCTTGTTATCGACGAAGATTTTTCGGCAAAACCGCAAGATGATGACACGGATGTAATCAGAGCCATCTACTTACCCCTTTATCAAAAATATTTAAAGGGGTAAGTAGGAAAGAATGCCTCTACAGCGTTATTTCGCCGTCTGCGCACTTCACTGTCGTCGCGAGTATATCCTCATTCCAATCATCAGATTTTTCAATTGCTTTCCACTTGTCTTTTGTGCCAGCAAATTCCACTGACTTAATTGATTTGCAGGCTTTAAAAGCATGAGTTTCAATTTTATGTACGCGCTCTGGAATCAAGATTGAATCCACTTGGCCTGCGCAGTAAAGCAGTTTTTTACCCATGATTGTAAGCCCATTCTTTACGATAAGACAATTATGCTTAAAGTTCATAATATTGCAGTTTTGGAAGGCAAGTTCACCAATTTTCGTTACACTTTCAGGAATTACAACTGATGAAAGAGATGTACAGAAAGAGAAGGCGCTATCACCAATCTTCTTTACTCCAATTGGAATCTCCACAGATGTGAGTGACTTGCATCCACTAAAGGTATTCTCGCAGATTTCAGTTACACCCGCTGGAATCACCAATGATGAAAGCGAAGAGCACCTGTTGAACGCCCCCTTGCAAATTTCAGTCACAGCCTCGGGTATCGCAATTGATGAAAGCGAGGCACAGCCCGAGAATGTGAACTCGTCGATTCTTTTTATTGCATTTGGAATCGTAATTGACGAAAGCGCTTTGCAGCCAGAAAATGCATAAGCTCCGATTTCTGTTATGTTCTCTGGAATCACGATTGAATTCGCTTGGCTGGCACAGTACAGTAGTTTTTTTCCCTTGATTGCAAGACCATTTTTTATGCACAGGCATTTATGCTTAAAGTCTATTATATTGCAGTTTTGAAATGCAAGTTCACCAATTTTCGTTACACTTTCTGGAATTACCACAGATGAAAGCGACTCACACTCACAGAATGCACCATGGCCAATTATTTTTACACTCTCAGGAATCTTTATAGACGAAAGAGACTTGCATCCAAAGAATGCGTCCGCTCCGATTTCTGTTACGCCCTCTGGTATCACCACAGATGAAAGCGACTCACACCCACAGAATGCACCATAGCCAATTATTTTTACACTCTCAGGAATCTTTATAGACGAAAGAGACTTGCATCCTTTGAATGCCTCCACTCCGATTTCATTTACGCCCTCTGGTATCACCACGGATGAAAGCGATGCGCATCCATAGAACGCGAAATTGGCGATTTTCGTTACGCTCTCAGGAATTACCACAGATGAAAGCGACTCACACCCAAAGAATGCATCATGGCCAATTATTATTACACTCTCAGAAATCTTTATAGACGAAAGAGCCTTGCATCCT
>ODAI013376659.1_pt1 | contig 22710 bp, 23 predicted proteins | sample 1539321 | NCBI WGS metagenome assembly ODAI01 (sample SAMN02144231, study PRJEB22623) | gut metagenome | biome: sheep rumen | host: Ovis aries | place: New Zealand | reverse complement strand
TCCAAACAAAACACATCATCGTCTAGCGGGTCATTGACCCATTCTTCAAGTTCCTTATAGGGTATCCTATTCAGTACGGTATTGACATCGCAGATCTGAAACACTGGCTCTACTGTGCCGTCGTACTCGCCCCAGGAACTGAACTCGTAGTCCTTTACTTTTTCTACTATGCCAGCCTTGACTGGATTTTGGTGTATATATCTCAGCAGTACGGTGAAGTACTCCATGTCGTTGACGGGTTCGCTCTTGAAGCGCTCTTTGAACAGGTGTCCGTCGCGCCCGTACTTTCTATTATAATAGTACACGTAGGAACTTGCTATGCGTTTTATGGTCTCTCCCACTCTTTCATCGCGTTCGCGTATCAGGAGGTGGAAGTGGTTGCCCATGAGGCAGTAGGCGTAATAGCAGCAGTTACGGTCACAAGCGTTGCCCTCGTCATCGTACCTAACGCGCATGCGGTCGAGGGTGTTGATGAACTGGTAGTTGTCTTCCTCGTCCTCAAAGATTGTTTGATGATTAATACCACGCATCATCACGTGGTATATACCGGTGCCAGAGGATGTTCGAGGTTGGCGGGGCATTTACATAACCACCTTTATTCCTTTATTAATTAGATTCTGTGTTACCTTTGCCTTCCAAGAGTCTAAAGCTGCCTGTGCTTGCTTTATAATATCTTCTTTGTCGGAATCCTTTATATTGGGAAATGTTCTGAAAGCAACACATACATCCTCAAAAATGAAATCAATACTCTTGTCAACAGTTTCTTTCTTTACTTCTCCTTGCAGAATGTCGACGTCATACTGATTCTTATATTTCTTCAGAATTGCTGACTTGAAAAGGTTGTACAGGGCTTTCTCTCCCTGACTCTTTGCTTTTTCTATCAGCAAATCAGCCTCTTTAAGCAAGGTTTCTTCGAGTTGTTTATATTTAGTGTTCATCAACTTCTTATTAATGTATGAAAGATAGATATAATCCTAATAATCAATATTGTCGGGATTAAATATCGCTTCGTATCGTGGATTAAGTTGGAGCATAACTATTTACGACTTTTATCGTAATCTACTTTACAATCCACTCTCTCTATACCTATTGGGCTTAAGTCCAAATAACCATCTTTCTCGTTGAAATAAGAATAGATTTCTTTCTCTCTGATGGAGCGGAACTTTGATAGATTACTACCTTCCTTGTAGAGATAAGTAATTGTCATCGCGTTATCAGTAACGTCAATGGTAGTCCTAGTACAAGGATAATTATATCTAGTCACCACGCCCTTTGTATAGGATCTGAAATCGGCCAAAGGTCTTCCAAATTCTTCTAATATGTCTGCCATTGATATAAGGCATGATAATGGATCTGTATCTATTCTGATACGATAATGAGGATTTAGTACCTCTCCCTTGTCATTACGATATCTACTAGCCATATCGTGCATCATAATTGCGACAGATGCCCAATCTTGTATAAATCGAACCGTAGCACCCTCAAAGTTGTATTCGACAGGATATTTACTGATGACATCATTAAGATACGTAAAAGCTAATGCGCCTGGAAATCCATGTGTCTTTGAGGATGCACTTTCAATCTGCTTCAACACTTCATTCTTACTATTAGACAAGGGATGCTTTACACATGACTCGGAATATCCATAGAATGGATAAACGAGTAATCGTGAGCATATCTGGTCATAGATATAATTGGCCTGATGGGCAAAACTGCCATTAAGCTCTATATTGCTTGTTGCTTTGCCCAGCAAATTCATAAATTGCCACGGATAACCAATATCATGAAACAATGATGCCATAATCGATGCCTGCTCAAAGACCGCCCTTGCCCAATTCTTTTTCTGAGCGTCGTTTTTGATAGGGAATTCCTTTTGATACAACTCATCGAAATAATGCCTCAAGTATAATGTCCGTTTGTCATTTAACAGTTTGTCTACACAATAATCACATAAGGTCTCATCTTTGACTTTCAACACATTATCTTTATCTAACATACCTAATAGCTCTGAAACTATGTATGAGGTAAGAGGTTGATGTAGAGAGTGGTCTCGACGACCTTTCTTGTGAGGACAGATGATGGAAAGCCAGTCATCCATCAATACATCAGGGAAAATGAACTTATAGGCTGGAAACAAAGATTCAGAAAGGCTAAGTGCCGACATCTGAGCTGCATAAACCTCATTGTAATATTCTGCGGAGGTTCTTAACTTCAGCCTTTCAAATGCTTCATCCTTGTCTACATAGCCCTTGAATTTTTGTTCAAGAGCAGTGTAGCGGGAGATATTAAGCGACTTCTTGAAATTGAAGAGCCTTGTATATGCTTTATTGTGCAAATGAAAGTTGTCAAGACTGAGTTCAATCATAGCCAGTTACTCAAAACTTGTTCCTTAAGCATGTTCTGGATTTTCTCCATTTGCTTAGAGTAATTTTTTATATTTAGAGCTTGCTCATCGCTGAACAAAGACTTTTTAAGACATATCACATCGGTTAGATAATCCTTCATTTCATTGGACAGCTCTGCCTCTGATGATGGTTCTCCTGGCACATATAACTGGATAGCTGTCAACAATGCATCAAAGTCATTATTAACGTCTATCAGGCGAAGAAGTGTATTGCAACAACTAACATAGAAATCATTGAATTCTTTGGCAAACATGGGACACATCGTGTTCTTAACCCATATTCTTCTATTGTAGACAATTTCACTTCTTTCTACATACTTTCCCCAATCATCTTCTCTAATCGAATTTGATAGCTGTTCAACCAGAAAAGACCTCATCTCTACATAAGGAGCTTTGAGGTAATGATATTTCTGAAATACTGCATGCAATAAGACAGACAATAGCAAGAACAGCTTGGGAGATTGGTCACTTCTACCAAAATTAGCCAGTGATTCTACATAACTTACCAATGCTTTTACATCAGCTAAAGTATTACCAGCACTGCCTGAATCCCTCATTTCCATCAAAATATTCTCATTCCATAAGTGGAGTTGAGATATAGTGTCTCCTACGTAAAAGTTTGAGGGAATCCGAGATAGCTTCTCAGACCATGAGGATACCAAATCTTTCATTGTAATCAACGCATGCTTCGGTGCCCAACTTTCATCCATAGAACTGGCCATGTAGTTATAATTCTTGTCAATCAAACTTTTGACCAGATTCTCGTATAACGTATTTAGCGTGGCAGCCGTCTTAAGTCTATCGTCATTGAGTACTGTGTCTTTGTTCTGTTGATGAAGGCTCTTAAAACGACCTTTCCAATAGCTTTCATCGCCATCTTTTGCCTTGTTATGATATACTATGTACTTTTGGAAATATTGGAAGCTGATCTTTTCGTCATAGAAAACAACAGACTGCGGTAATTCTTCGTCGTTTACGGATGCTATTTTTGAAAAAAGTTCCTCCTTCTGCTTGTCTTGAATAAGCTTTTTATAATCAACTTGGATACTCCCATCTGACATCTTCTTCGGAAGTTTGTTTAATACTATCCGAAGGTAACGGCTTACATCAACATTGTTTACCTGATAATTTGAGACTAAGTATTCTTCATCTGAGAGTTTAAAGAAAAAACGTCTCAAACTACCATCTTTGTCCATCAACTCTTCAATGTTACTATCTATTGGGCCTTTATCATTCAATGAATCATAATATCTTGCAACACGGATCCTGTTCTCTATCGACTGGTATATCTCGTTAGAGGCAGATAGGCAAGCCTGCAGGTCTTGTGCATCTACGGATGACACGAGAATAAACTTAGCTTTCTCAGGCCCAAGTCGGTACATATAATTATGGAGCGTCTGACACAAACCGACATACCCAGGCGAATTGTCGATAATAACGTGAACAGTTTCTTCTGAATATGACTTCTCAAATGAGCAAACTATCTGCTCAATAAGTTCCTTCAACCAATAACTGTGGAGTTCATCCATCAGCAGACGAGGGTCTACCACGGTTGTATAATCGTCATTATAGATGTCAGAGCCTATCACGTTGATTCTATCTCTATCCAAGATTACTTTGTTTACAAACTTGTCTATATCTACTACCCCATTTGTAAACTTATCCACAAAGTAACTCAGCAGATTAAGATTAGTACCATCCTCTCCCTTTACTACATTACAGCTTCGCGCCCATTGTAGGGAATTGGATGTCGGTTCTGACAAAGAGGTTCCCGTTATGTCACAATCCAATAACAGCACAGGCCCTTCATCCAAAAGAACTTTTGCCAAATTCAGGGCTATGGTAGTCTTACCAACACCTCCCTTACGCGACTCTATGCTATATATCTTAAATGACATAATCTAATTAGCTGTTATTATTAAAACAACTTCTCATCCCACCCGTCAATGAAATTGAGTGAGGGATCACTACATGTCACAGTAACAACACTTCTGTCTGGATTAATCTGAAACGTACGGTCTTTATCCTTAGACTCATAAATGATTTTAATCCAATCACCATTATCAAAAACGATATTATACTCATCACTTGTGAGCACAGAGCCGTGCGAACCTGTATCTATCCTATCGACTTTCACATCAGCCCTGTTCAATGAAGGCAGATTAAACATTTTGCCCTCTTCCGCACATTTCGTAATAGCTGCTTTGATTTGTTCTATGACTTGTTTCATTGTTTTTTCTATTGTTAGCTGATTATTTCCAAATATATGCTTTGCATGCATCGAAGCATTCCATCTTGACAAACCCGTCCGTGTCAGCTTAAGTTGTTGAATGCATCATCATTCTAGCCGAATCTTATTTGCTAAAGATTTCATGCATGATATGTCTTAACATTCATAAGCTCATCCCTGTTCAGGAACTTGTATCTCGTATGAGGATATAACTTATAATGAGAAGCATCAAAGAGCATTTCTTTATTCAAATTTTCAAAGAACTGATATTTGTCTAACGTATTAAAGAAACTCAATCTACCCTCCTTATCTTGTGCATATTTCGAGAAAGAACTATAAAAGATTAAAGTCATTTCCTCATCAGAGAGTTGAGCTTGTAGTATGTTGAGATACTTGGAAACTATTTTGAAACTATCTAAGTCACTTCCATATTCATCGATTACAAACATCAGTGTATGGAAGATATAACGATAATAATAACTTATCTTACAGCCATATTCATCAACAAATTTCTCATATAGCGATGCTAATTCTTCTCGTTTATTATTAATTTCTGCATCAGTTATATCATCTGGTAAAGTAATATCAGCTTTCGCCTTATAAAAAGAACGAAACTGTGTATAACAATCAATAATCGTATCAAGGCCCTTTATCTTTGACTGGATTTTCAACACACTATTTGCAGACTCTCTTGTCTTATCAAGCATGGATAAGAGATTATAATAGGTCATCTCAAATCGGTTCTGCCTCTGCTCAACTTGTGCTAACTTAAACTGTTTTCGCTGATCCCACAACGTGATAACTACCAGTAATGTGGATACGAATGAAAGGAGTACGCCAACTGTGCCTGAAAGAAAATCTCCTAAATTCCCTAATAAGTCACAAGAAGAGAACCATGTCTTGCTCCAATCAGTGTCAACTGCCATTCGTAGCAACATCCATATTGCAAAAAGAAACAATGCAGATGAAAACAAAGACAGTATAATGTAGTATAAATACTTATTTGTATTATTCTGGAGTTTCATTTTCTTCAATCTCCTTTATGATATCATCATATATACCTAAAGTAGCCTTATGGAGTGACGAGTATGTCGGGTATTGTGTAGTGTCGTATCTCAAGTCTTTAGTTATCTCTATATAGGTTCCCAATTTGCCAACATCCTGCATAGAAAGGCTCCTCAAATGTCCTCCTATCTGAACTTCAAACTTCAAATCTTTGTATTGAACAGTTCCAACATTATAAATGTCTGATTTATTCCGATCTTTATATTTATTGAACAAGTTGATGATAGAAAGCATCTTATTACGTTTCGCAGTATATACAATCTGAGTATTGCCAATTTCGTCATCACTTATTTCGCCATTTGTTGCACGAGATACAGCCAAATCCCTTGAATTAATTCTCTCGAGTGTAATTTTCTTGGCTCCTCCAAGTAAGGCAACATGTTTCTCCATCACCTTTTTTATGGCTAATGGTGTAATGCTTGTTACAAAACTATCAGCATCAGCTCCTAAAGTTTCTTGTACTGCACTCTTTATCTTTTTTTCAAGAATACTGAAGATACCTATATTACTAATTCTCTCTATCAATAGAAATCCCATTCTTGAATGCTCTGGAATCTGAACCATAAAATAAAAAGGAACAAGTAAAGCATCATTTATACTCTTTTTATGAGACTCGCCAGTTGTAATGTTTACAATATTCTCCTCTGTTCCAAATTCACCAGATTCAATAATACCTGATACGCTTCTGCCTAAAGGAAATAAAACATCTTTATTGTCTTTCTTCATTATGCGAAAATACTTCTTTTCTGCCTCGTCTGTTTTATTTTCTGCATCTTTTTTAGCTGATGTTGCTGAAGGATTCTCTTGAACATAGGATAAAGAATTGAGCATCTTTTTAATTATATCAAGCAAGTCTTTTCCTTTGTGGAAATCAGATAACACCACAGGCCTTGAAGGATTTCCCCATGGCGTTATGCTTATCTTATAAAGGGCTATGTTATAAGTCTTTGCCATATTTATTTAAGGGATTTAAAATTAAAGTGAAGAGACTAATGTCTATTACTGCTTTCATTACCGACAGTTCGACATTAATCACTACATTGGCATTTAGATGTATAAAAATTTACAAAATTATTTACCTAAAATTTCCTTTGCTCGCTCAAAAGCATTTTGGAAATCAGCATTCTCTTGAGAATCAAACCAAATTTTTTCACTCATATGACTCATCCAACTATCAAGTGAACTATCTTTAACTTGGGCAGTATAAATGGGGTACTTCTACTCGACATTTATCACGTCGGCATCTTTGCTAACAACCCAATCTCCAAATATAGAATCAACGCCAGATTTCATTTCATAATAATCGAAGGTGTCTTTAATTTTGTCTTGTGTAGCCATAATTACATGTTTTTATTTAATTAAACAGTGACATGGGAAAGACTTTGCAAGAAAAGCGACAAGTTGATTACATGTCACATATGTTATTACTTATTTTCTGGTGTCTCTAACTCATCGAGCAAAAGAGCCATCTTTCTCCTTTTTATTTTCTCTAGAAACTTCAATATTTCTATGTATAGATTAGAAAACTCTTTAAATCTATCACCATCTGAAGATAAAGTATTGTAAGTAGCGTAACGTTCTCCTGTGTTATCAAACAATGAAACATCATAACACTCCGGATTCAGAAAATCTATTTCATTAGGCTTGAAATGATGAACTTCTATCGAACCGTTTTTCATGCTGAGCTTATACCTATTATGCTCTGATGTCTCACGCCATGAACATTTTTCTTGCCTTGTTAACTCTGCCAGCTTCTTACATAAAGTAATGACATCAACTTCTTTTTCCATATAATGAGATCTTTAAATTGTTATCAATAATTGACAGGAAGCCTCTTATTGCTGATAAAGAATCTATAATAAAATCAATATTAAGATTCTTCGTATCTTTTGAATTCTTCATTACACTCCTTAAAGAATCTTTATAATCATCAATTGCATCTTTGAATTGCGACTGCTGATAAATAGTCAAATATTTCTCAGAAAGGGCGCCATTATGAAGTGTATTCTCAATGTCCTCCATACGGAGCATTGCCAATTCTACTTTGCCTTCCTGTATATACTTAATTGCACTTTCAAGATTCTTTAAGCATAATGTAACCTCCGAAATAAGTAATCCATCTCGAATCTTTTGTTGGGCTATTGACACCTCTTGCTTTACTTGTTCTTGGTATTTTTCCGTTATTTTTTGAAGACCTTTAACCTGCATAATCGCATAATAAAGACCAATGACGGATACAAGGATACCTAATATCGTTAGTAACAAATTAACTGTATTCATAAGTAATTCACCTACAAGAACAAGCATTATTCCTTATAGAGGGCCAGTAAAGTAATGATATTATTGGATGCGGTTAATCCCGGCCGGTTTTTCTATAGAGGAAAAAGTGAAAGGTGGTGGTGAACTACGTATTAGGTATTTCTATCCCTTGTCCGGTTTTGCATGGAATCGGACGAGTTAGGTTAACCTAAAAGGGTATAGTTCAGCATATTACCACCTCTACACGAGGGCTTTTGACCCGTAGATTTCCTGGAATAGAGCGCTATACGGTTGCAAATGTAGTGAAAATATTTGAAATGTGCAAACAAATACGAAAATATTATAATATTTTATTAAAAGGGAGATAAACGCGAATGGATAGGTTGAATTATAGATTGGTGAACACGCGCTCGAGCTATGCTCGCTTGCTACTGAAAGGACGCAAGAATTGCACTAATCAACACGAATAAAATGTTAGAACTGAAAGGACGCAAGAATAATATTTCAACGTTAATGGCCATTAATTGGAACGTTAATTGGAGGTTAATTATTTTGCGGCAGGTATTAAATAAAGGAGAGAATATGGTACGAGGGGGGAGGAATCCCCTACCCTATAAAAACAAAAGCCTGAGGGGACTCAGGCTTGTTATTGTACTAAAAAAGGGAAATTTTATACACTTAAATCACAGTACTATCGTGCTGAAATAGTTCAAAAACTCTTTTACATTCTTGAATGAGACTTCCTGTGACTGTGAAGGTATAACCTTGGCTCGCACCTGGGTACGACTCACGGCATCCAACATGGCTTTAATATCGGAAGGGACATTGATGAGTTCAACACGGAAGGTATTGGCCTCGGGAGTCTTCAAGAAGAGGTTATAAAACTCGTCTATAAAACTGCGGGTGGCGAACTTCACACCCTGGAAGTCCATCTCTACTGCATCCGCACCGCTATTCTCGATAAGTGCTTTTAAATCCTGTGCCCTCATCCTGGACTTTAAGTCGGGAGAGAGAATGGAAGCAATATCTATTTTCTTCATGTTATTCAATGTAATTAATATAGTTAAACGAAGAGGAATGATATGGTATGCGTAAAGCTACTATCGTTCCGTTCCAACGCAATCCATGGGGCATTGAGTAAAAGGTGTCCAAATCGACAGTATCCTCCGCCTACGCTACGTCTATGCGACGTCTATGCGACAGACAGCTTAAGCTTCGTGTAGTTCGCCCATCGGCCCCTCTACTGTCATCTCGAGCAACGTCGAGAGATATCTCGAGTGAGGGAATAATTATTCCCGCAGGTTATTGCTCGTCGTCCTCGTGAGCAGCGAACCAGGCTTGTACCTTGGCATCATCAACACTGCCGTCTGGCAGGCGCAGAGCCTTAGTTTCTGCCTTGGGGATATAAGCCACAATAAGTTTGTTTTCAAGTGCTGTGGCCTCATTGTACACTTTGACATTAGAATCACGAAGATTCCACTGCTTCACCACATCATTAAGTTCCTTACGCAATGCATCCATAAGTCCTAACAGCCAATCGAGCTGATGGCCATGGATAATAAGGTATATCTTATAGGCCTCGGTAGCTATTTGCGTGTTCTGCAGATTAACTGGCAATCGCTGAAAAGCCTCATCGCCCTTTTCCTTACTCTTGATATCGCTGAACAATTGCAGAGAATCAGCAAACTTCTGACCGATATCAGAAATGAACTTCTGAAACTTCTCCTCGTTCTCGATTCTTGGTGACGACGATTTGGCCTCGATAAGTGCTACGTTCTCGCTGATGAGCACTACACATTCGCAGGCCTTTACGTTTTCGACATCCTTCACCAACTCATCTTCCTCAATACGAAAGATATCGTCATCGCTGAAGGAGAATTTCATAAATGACTCTATGAACTCCATATCACAAACTGATTTCGTCTTTGTAAAGAGCTATCGACTCGTCGATGATGGGATTCTGCGGCATCTCATCCTTCAGGTTGCTCATCGTGCAAATACCCTTGTCGAATGAAAGGACTGGGATACTGATATCCCGGCGATGAGCCTGGATGTAAAGGCGCTTTATGACGAAATAGGAATGTGACGATATAAAGAACTGTATGCCCGAGTCGGCCAACATAAAGATGGCATCGAGGAACTGGGAAATCATGGAAGGGTGAAGATTGGCCTCAAGCTCGTCGATAATAATGACCGACTGATTGTCGAGATAACGATTACCCAACAGTATATCAAGGATGGAGAGTTTCTTGACACCCTCTGAAGTAGTAGCTACCTCATAGACCTTGCGGTCGTTGTCGCGGAACTGCCACTCCTTTTTATCCTCGTTATACTCCAAACGGCCTCCCACCATGCTGCTTACAATTTCACGGGCTTGGGAAAAGGCATCATAGTTCTTACCTTTCTGGGTACGACTGAGAGCCTTGGCCAAGTCGCTATAAGGCTCTTCGAAGCCAAACTGATTCTCATCTTTGGCCTCGAGGATGATATCGCGAATGGACAGTATCTCCTTGGCCGGAATGAAAACAGTGTTAGAATTGCGTGGCGTAAAGGTGTTCTTATCAATACTTGCCAACTTCTTGGCTGAAGGACCAAAGGAAAAGGTCAGTTCTTCTTCCTTATCCGACACCATTGAAAACGACATAAAACTCTCGCCTTTGCGCACAATACTGCCCAGTTCGGACGCTTGAAAGGTCCAGTAAAGCTTATCGGAAAGAATTTCCTTATCAGTTCGGTTCTCCTTTCCACGCTTATACTGTTCGACGGTTTTCATACCTGCAAAAAGTGCTTTAAGCAGGAACGTCTTACCCGACTGGTTTGGACCTATAATCAGATTGACCTTACCCAGTCCATCAGCCGTTATCTGTGGAATAGGTCCCAGATTCTCTATTGATATTGTCGTGATCATATACTGTCTTTACATTTAATATATTCAGCGTAAATAGTATTCCCCATTTTATTATACTGACTAGATTTATAATCCTTTAGTTTATCAATCTTGATATCTTTCAATTTTTGATAATACTCCTCAGATGATAATAACGTTCCCGTATCCTTTATCTGGCAGCGAATAACATTCAAAAAGCCATTTATGAATGTCACTGATAGGCAACCTTGTTTCTGTTTAGGATCATACACTTGCCAAGATTCCTTAGGGACAATCCTTTTTAGTGCTATCAATATATCCCTTATCTTCTCAGCACAGAAATCGACATACAACTTTTTCAGTTCAAATTCCTCGCAATCTTTATTCAGTTTATTCTTATCCGGATTAGGCCACAATCTATACAGACTGTCACTCTTAGAAGAATCATCATATTTAACTAAAGGGATCAATCCATAACTGACGATCGAAGCTGTTTTAAGTTTTCCTTTATCGTAAGAGTGAACTGATATTAAATCCGATAATGGTCCACTCTCATTCAACTTTGAAATGATACTCTTACATATTGAGGTTGAAGAGAATGGTGATATCATCACATCAATATCTTGCTTCAGCTGAGAACTAATATTGGTCTGATTGTTATTTATCTCACGAAACAATGTTGCTTCAAACTTTCTGCGAGCACCAACAGACACAGTTTGGGGAAATAAAACTGCAGTCACCAATAAATGCTGTTGCACCCTAAGCTCTGCTATCCTTTCTTCGTATACATCTGTACCTTCGTGATATGCATACACTCGATGTTGACCATCAATAATACCGATGATATTAGGTCTGTCCTCTATCTGTACTTGAGCAGGCATTATTTGATCATGAGATTCATTACCCTCAAAAAAGCCTCTATCGGACACCTTTACGACCTTCCCATCCCTATCCAATAATTGTGCGCTATCAACCGAGAGAGTCGCGATAATATTGTTAATAAAGACTCGCTTCTCATTCGCTAGATATTTTCTCATGTTGGAAATCTTCTTACCTATCACCATACGCTGGTAAAATCCACCAGCATCGTCCTCTCGCCAGCTTTCTTGTCGCAAGACATAAGCTCTACGAATTAAAGAGGCTGCATCAATATAGAAGGATATAATGTTATGTCCGTCTTTAAACGAACTTTTTTCTACAGGAAGAATATTGCCTTTGTACTTATCTTATGACTAGGGACAGACACGTGTCATGATCTGCTCGCTTTAATCCTCTCTACCACATAATCTTTAATTCCCTCAGGGCGTATAAACGGCTTATCTGGGAAATGGTCGCAAAGCTGTTTTAACTGAACTTCCATATCATGGTCAAACTCATGTACATTCTGCAATTCTGCCTCATAGAAAGCTTGCAATAGGAAATTGTAGCCTTGAAGGAACTGATAAAGACTTATGTGGCATATAGCCAAATTGAAAAGATTTTGAACATTATGCGGATCAAGATAGAAAGCTTGCTGGTGACTTAATAATGACATAGCCACGTTGTCAAGTTGACGATAATTATATCCACGCTCTACAAGAGCCATTACATAGTCGTGGCTGACTCCTTCAGTAATAACTTTAGTATATTCATCAATAGCTTTTTCGTTTTCACCCATCTGCTTAAATGTTGCAGCCTTGTTTATACGTGCTCTATAGAAAAGGGGATTAAGTTCCAAACAATGATCAAGATAGTGCATCTTTTTCTCTATGCTCATGGGATCATCTTTCTGGTTATACTCAATAGACTTATTGTAATAGACTTCTGCAATATCTGGGTTGTAGGTCAATGCCTTCTCAAAATATTCTTTCGCTTCATCATGCAGACCTTGAGCAGCATAACTATTGCCAATGTTCATCAAAATACTGTCGCTTTCTGGTTTTAGTTCCAAAGCCTTCTGGAAGTATTCGATGCTCTTGGGAAAATCTTTCATCTGAACATAATAGTTGCCAAGGGCATTGTAGCATCCTGCTTCCTTGGGATTATGTTTAACTGCTTCTTCATACTCTATGAGAGCCTTGTCGAACTTATGCATCTGCATAAAAGCATCGCCTCTGCATACATGGATAAATCCATAATTGACACCAGATAGATTGGGATAGAGTTTCAATATCTCTGCATAGCCCTGTGCACGTTTGTCAGGAGCAGGATCTGCAGCAACTCTGCCAAGTTCATCGAATAAATTCTGACGAATTGCACTCTCATTGATGATTTTCTTAAGTTCAGCTTCTGCACCCTTAACTATCTTCTCCCGTTCTTCATCCGTCGATGTTTTGAGCTTCGTAAGCTGCTCACGCATCTCAAGAGAAGTTTTCTGCATCTCCTCCTTTGTTTTATTCAATTCAGATATCCTATGGTCTATGTTTATAAGACCTACGATAGAGAAAACCAAAAATACAATAGTCAATACCGCTGCCCATATCGTAATTGCTGTACCTGGCTCTAAATGAACAGCATCTGTTGTCTGCCAGAAAATGACCTTACTCTGCCACATGCAGCATAACGCTAGCAGCAGAGCGGCTATTATTACTATGTATATGATATGCAGCTTACTCATTGAGTTCAAATTAGCGTCATTGATGAGATGGCAGGGGACAAGATGGCAGGGGTGGCAAGGGACAGGTCCTGACATCAGTTTTGAGTATTCCCTAACCTTGTTTTTTCTGTATTATAACTTTTGAATTAGTCCCCGCCCTACTCCTGTGAGCCGCTCCAACTGCACGTAAGTGCGGTGGGAGCTATTTTATTGTTTCATTATACTTTTGACAATCTCTTTGAAAGCATCATTTCTAAGGTCGTCCATCACCTTTGAGCCTTCCGCATCCACAGAGTTAATCATCTCAAGGAGCTTGTGAGCGTAAGCTCTCTCAGAATCATTCATAATTCCTCCTTTAGCATAGATATACAGCGAGAACTGGTTCGCCAGCCCTGTAAGCCGTGCCTTCTCTCCAGACAGCCAACCCAACCTGGCCGCCTTTTCCGTCCTCGCCCACTCGGAATGAAGCCTATCTATCTCAGAGAAATCAGTGTTGGGCATAATATTACGCATTAAATACATAATTTTCTATTCCAATCTCTTCTATGAACTTGTTCTCTCTCACCTTGTCATCGTCATTATGCGGATTGAAGTGCCACAAAGCGTCATCTAGAACTGATTCCTTAACCTTTCGGAATTACGATAGGATTCTTGGGGGAATTCTTGGTAAAGCCTTACGTGGAACATAGAGACCATATCAGACTCACCATTTCTTTAACCATCAATTACGTAACGGTACGTTTAAAACGTGACCCCCAATTCATTCATCATTTCAACCAGGGTAACACATTGAACACCTACCGATGCTGCCGCATCAGGTATCTTCACCTTGTTCCTACGGGCTGGCTCGGAAGTCTCATACGTCACTATCTTGACATTCTGCGGGTCAGTAGCAGCCATAGCAATAAGGAAGGCATCAGCTGTTGTACTTCTCGCAAACTCATCTTTGGCTGCTTGAGTAAAAATGCCAGCATTTGCCCAATTAATAACAGCAGCATATTTCCCAATGACCGCAGCTGTTGATGTACTGAGATAGAACCCCTGAGGCAGTTGAGATGCTGACCATACCGTGAGGTCATCCCCTAGCACATTTATCTCATCTTTGACCTTATCGATGCTTGCTATGCTACCGCTTACAGCCAGTCGGTTTATCATTGTCCAGAAACTTAGTCCAACATAAATAGGTGCAAAGCGCTTCTTGGTTTCAACGAATATATTAGTATCTAGCAGATATATCATCGCACTTCCCTCCTATCTAGCTATAAGTTTATCGAATGTAACTCCATGACAACCAGTAAGACGATAAGCATCGTTGTAAGATAACTGATTGGACTTTACGGCATTCCCCAAGTGCACCAGAAAACTAAATCCCAAACGACGCCGCGTTGTAGCATAATAGTCGCCACCGCTTTTTCCGGTCTCTTTCTTTGCTGGATGTTCATGCACATAGGCCCAGTAAGCATCCATATACACCCGGTAATCGGCATCACTAATCAGTCTTTCTTCATGCGCCCTGCGAGCCATCATAATCTTGCTCACACGGAAAGTACGCGCCATGGCATCTATGTTGCCGTTCCATTTATGCTGTAGTAATGAACCATCCACAAGGAACTGAGCGGCAACCTTGTCACAGAAATCCTCCCGCTGGTCATCATTGTCTGAACCGCTGCCATAACCAGAACTGAAACCTATCAGAAGATGGGCAAACTCGTGTATCAGTGTGAAATACTGTGCTTCCTTACGATCGTTGTTGTTAACGTAGATAAATGGAGCAAAATTATCTATTAAGGCAAAGCCGCGACAATCTTCAATACTGACCTGACGGCGGTTATATGTGCCAACGTATCCCTGCACACTCACGATGCAACCTATTTCCTCCAACCACTCAATAAGTGTACGAACCACAGCTGCACTGTCGGCCACATGGAGTGCCCAGTCGGACTCCTTCCGCAACAGTTCCCGGGCGAAGTCAACCGTCTCTTCTACACTCCTACCCACACAACATCCAACAAACATGGCAGCACCGATTTCATTTTCGCGCAAATAATCAGACAGCCACTCTTGCTTACGCTTCAAATCTATCACAGTATCATATAACTTGAGATTAAACTTAGGATGCCTGTCCACCGTCCTAAAAAATGGGATTGGCATAGGCTCTTTTGGCTCTTCGTTAAGGAAAAGATAGCCAAAAGGGACATGCACCTGATTGGCAAAGTCCTCTAACTGTTTAACAGTAGGCATACGTTCGCCGTCAATCCACTTACTAAAAGACGGATTCTTCTGAGCATACTCATCCACGGACTGTCCATTGCGCTCAACAGCCCATATCAGCATCTCTCTCTTTATGTTCAGTCTTTCAAGTTTCATACTTTTATGTGATAAAAGTAATCAATTTCTCTTTTGTCGTTATTACTAATTCCGTATTCTGTGCTCACACTATACTCTTTTCTCTCGCTGACTCGCATTGTTAATTGTTAATCCGATTTGTTTATGCGGCTTTGCCGCTTAAATTAATCCAGCCTCTTCGCAGAAGTGGCTGACACCTATCTTAGGAATTCAGAATGTGTGTGAAACACTCTTTCTGAATCGGCCATCGGCTTTTATCTCATCGTCCCCTAAAGGAGCACCAAAGGAACATCAAAGGAGGACTAAAGGATGTCTGAAGTCTGACGGAAGACGTCTGAGTTGTCATCGGCCACCCTGTTAGTTCCAAGTTCCAGGTTCCAAGTTTCTCTCGCTCATCGGCCCCTTCTACCCCTCTTCTTACCTACTTCTACCCTCGTTCTACCCTAAAGCTTACCACTACGAACTCACTACGAACTCACGGAGCTACGGAGTTAAGGAGCTACGGAATGCCCAAAGGGCGGATTTAAGATAAAGACAGGGGACTGGTCAGATGTAGGGTGGTGAACTACGTATTAGGTATTTCTATCCCTTGTCCGGTTGTACATGGAATCGGGCAAGTATAGGTTAACCTAAAAGGGTATAGTTCAGCATATTACCACCTCTACACGAGGGCTTTTGACCCGTAGATTTCCTGGAATAGAGCGCTATACGAGTACAAATGTAGTGAAATTATTTGAAATGTACAAATAAATACGAAAATATTATAATATTTTATTTAAAAGAAGGGTGAAAGGGATTACTGTTCACCGATGCGGGTGTAGGTGAAGCCGAGGGATTCGAGTTCCTGGCGGTCGTAGATGTTGCGGCCATCGACGACGACATGGCCGGTCATGACCTTCTTGATGACATTCCACGAGGGGAGGCGGAACTGGCGCCACTCGGTCATGAGGGCGAAGACGTCGGCACCATCTGCGGCATCGTACATATTCTTACAATAGATGACGCTGTCGCCTATACGACGCTTGCACTCATCCATAGCGATGGGGTCGAAGACGCGCACGGTGGCACCATCCTTCAGCAGGCGGTCGATGACTACCAGGGCGGGAGCCTCGCGCATATCATCGGTCTCGGGTTTGAAGGACAGTCCGAGAATGGCAATGGTCTTGCCCTTCACACTACCTACAGCCTTGATGATCTTATCGTAAACGATGTGCTTCTGTTTTTCGTTGACACGCTCGACGGCCTCGATGACCTCCATGTGGTAGCCGTTGTCCAGACCGGTGTGTACCAGTGCCTTGACATCCTTGGGGAAGCAGCTGCCGCCATAGCCACAACCTGCATAGAGGAACTTGCTACCAATGCGGGCGTCGGTACCGATGCCCTTGCGGACGCTATCAACGTTAGCCCCTACCCGCTCGCAGAGGTTGGCGATGTCGTTCATGAACGAGATACGCGTGGCGAGCATGGCATTGGCGGCATACTTGGTCATCTCGGCAGAGGGGATGTCCATGAAGATGACGCGGAAGTTGTTGATAAGGAACGGCTTATAGAGGCGGGTCATCACCTCACGGGCCTTCTCGCTCTCGGTGCCTACGACGACACGGTCGGGGGACATGAAGTCCTTGATGGCGGCACCCTCCTTGAGGAATTCGGGGTTGCTGGCGACATCGAAGGGGATGCTGACACCACGCTTGTCGAGTTCCTCCTGGATGGCGGCCTTGACCTTCTTGGCGGTGCCTACAGGCACGGTAGATTTGGTGACGAGGATGGTGTATTTGTGGATGTTCTGTCCGAACTGTCGGGCGACAGCCAGCACGTACTTCAGGTCGGCAGAGCCGTCTTCATCGGGTGGTGTACCCACTGCGGAGAACACCACCTCGACATCGTCGAGCACCTCAGTGAGGTCGGTGGTGAACTGCAGACGGCCGTACTCCACATTGCGCTTGACGAGCTCCTCGAGTCCAGGCTCATAGATAGGCATGATGCCATCCTTCAGCTTCTGAATCTTCTGTGCATCGACATCGACACAGGTCACATGTGCTCCCATCTCTGCGAAGCACGTTCCACTCACCAGGCCCACATAGCCCGTTCCTACGATTGCGATATTCATGGAAAAATATTAAATTTCAGAAAACAGTAAACAGTAAACAGTAAACTTAACTCAGTCCCAGGAGGGGTTTCAGGTCGTCCTCCTTATATAATATAAAGGCGGTAGTGCCCAGGAAGGCGAGGAAGAGGAAGATGAGACACATCTGGGCGCGCTTGGGACCTTCCTTCTTTACGGGGACGGTAGCGCTCTGAAGGGTGGTGAAGGCAGGAGTCTCCTGCTGTACCTTGGCCTCTGCAGCCAGCATCTGGGCAGCTACCTGCTGGTAGGCATTGTACTGCAGCTGCATCTCGTTCTCCAGGTCGGTCTGCTTCTGACGGACGGTCTGCAGGATGATGTCCTGGTTGGCGTCCATGAACTCAGCATAGAGCTGACGTGCCTTCTCATAGCGTGCCTTGGTCTCTTTGTAGATCTTCTTGTTATACTCCAGATCGACACGGGCCTTAGAGGTGCGGTAGTCGGTGATGAAGTTCTGCAGGCGGTTCTTTACCGTATCGGCCATGGTAGCCGCAATCACAGGGTTCTGGTCGGTCACACTGATGGTGATGACCATGGTCTTCTTATCGACATCGCATACCACCTTCTTGTTCAATGCTTTCACTACTTCTGCCTGCTTCTTGGTCAAGCGGAAGGGGTCAAGCTTCTTGACCTCAGGTTTCTTATCGGAAAAGAGGGAAATGAGCTTGAAAGGAGCAGTGAGGATATAACTCCACCAAGGAGCTTTCTGCTCGTTCTCCAGATAGTCGTAGTACGACATGGTGCGGTCGGCCTCGCCATCTTCTTTATCACCCTCAATGGTGACGGGCACCGGGAAGAGAGAGGTCTTGAAGTCGGTACTGTTGACCAAGTCGGGATACAGGGTTGGGAACAGGGCCTCTGTGCCCATACCACCCGAAGCTGTTCCCAGATTAACACCAAAACTGCTGGCTAGACTCAAGAGTCCAGACTTACTAGAAGTGCTGCTGGACATTTCAGGACTCAGCATCACCGTACAATTATAATAGTTGGGAATGCTCAACGCAAGAATAGCTGCCACCACGAAGGTGATAGGGAGCACCTTGTAATACAGGCGCTTGTGCTTTAGCAGGTCCTTGAAAATCTTACCGAAATCGATAGCGCTCTCCTCCTCTTCTTTAACGGATTGTCCGGAAGGAATGGATTTATTGAATTCTTCGTTCATAAGTATGCTCTTTTATGATGTTATTTTTTGGTAATCGCTGCTATCGCGGCAACCATTGCTGCCATACTTGTCAAACCGGTAAAGGCACCCGTCCAAGCGGCAAGATTCCAAGGCTGCCTACGCTTCTTGCTGACCACGACAATCTCACAGCCAGGCTCTGGCTTGGCGCCTTTCTTGCAAAGGGAGGCCTTGCCATTCTGATAGACAATGAAAGTCTTGGACTTCTTGGCACGATGACCAAAGCCACCGGCTTCATTCACATAGTATTTCCAGTTCTTACCCTTCTCGTAGAATACGGTGTTGGGGAACATGACATCACCCGACACACGAACAATGGGATTATACTCAGGGACAAAGATACGGTCGCCCTCACGAAGAAGGATATCCGCATCGCTGCCTGGATTGTTAACCGCTTTCTCCAAATCAATATATACGGGATAGTTGTTGCTGAGGTCCAACTTGTTAAAGGATACAGAGTCGCCCTTCTCAGTCAAGATGTCACGTACTGCCTTCATGGTTGCCTGCATGCGGACACGCTCCTCATCATTCATCTGACGTAACATGGTAGCTCCACGAAGATAGGCATACTGGGTGAGACCGCCTGCCATCGCAATCGCATCGCTCAGACGGGTGGCTTTGCGCTCCAGTGCCACAGTGCCTTCCCAGTTGACCTCACCATTGACCGTAACCAGACGAGCCTGGTTGAAAACAGGACTGCTATAGATGGTGACATGGTCGTAGGGCTCCAGCAAGAAGGAACGATCACTACCTACCGTCAGTCCGTCTTTCAGGTCAAAGTGATACTTCTTGGCATACTGGTCGGTCTTCTTGGTGGCATACGGGTCGCGCAGTACACGGCTCACCTCCACACGCATGAGTGATGCCTGGTCGCGCAGACCACCTGCCATGACGATGAGGTCCTCGATGGTCGTGTTATCAGCGTATTCATAAGTGCCAGGACTCATGACCTGACCACTGATGGTAAAGGTGCGCTCCTGACGGAGGTCCTCCTGCGTCATCACGAAGAGCACGTCCTCATTGCGCAGGGGAACATCAGCAGCAGTACCGTTCATGATGCCTGCCAGGTCGAGGGAAACAGTCTCCAACGAACGGTCGGCCTTCAGGCGGTGCAGGACGGCACGACCGGTAAAGGCGTCCTCGGTCAAGCCATCAGCAGCCTGGACCAGGGAGCGGACGCTGGTGACATTACCACCCAAGTGGAACTGACCGGGGCGGAACACAGCACCCTTGATCTCCACCATGTTCTCGAAGCGGTTGATCATGCCATCGATGGTGACGGCATCACCGTCCATGAGCTTGAAAGAACTCATGTCGAACTCGTTGACATTATAGACCTGATAGTGCTCGCCAGACTGACGGACCAGACGGGCGGTCTTCTTGTTGGCATCGCCTGTGAAACCACCGGCATACTTGAGCAGGGTGGCGACACTCTCGTTCTTACGCATCTCGTAGAACATGGGGCGCTTGACATTGCCCGTGATGCCGACCAGGGCCTCGTAGGGCTCCACCTGGATGACATCATTGTCCTGCAGGCGGATGTTACCGGCCATACGGCCATTGAGGATGTACTGGTAGAGGTCCACCACCGTAACCAGATGACCGTTGCGATAAACCTTGATATTACGCAGGGTTCCCAGGTCACTGGTTCCTCCGGCACGATAGAGGGCATAGAACACATTGGCAAAGGCAGAGAGATGGTAGGTACCGGGGGTACGAACCTCGCCCATGATGTTGACCTGGATGGTGCGGGTATTGCCAACGGTGAGCTTCAGGTCGCTGCTCTTATAGCGAGAGCCCAGGGTGTTGCGCAACTTCTTCTGAGCACCTGCCACAGAAAGACCGCTGAGGTAGATGGGGCCATAACCCGACACCGTGATGGTTCCTTCGGGACTGATGGTGTGGATGAGGGTGCCCTGAGAGGCGCCATAGATATCGACCACCACCTGGTCGCCAGGACCTAAGACATAATTATCGGGAATGGGTGTGTTGGCATTGGGCTGGAAGCTAGGATTGGCCTGACGGAAGATGTCACGGCCATAGACCTGCTTGCCATTAGCGTCGGGTGCTTTGCCCTGTGTGGCCTGTACGTCGTTCTGAACGTCTTCCACCTCAGCACTGGCATCTCTTTCTATCGTACCGGAAGTACCGACCTTGGCGGTAGTCAACTCCTGAGAGGTCGAGCCATCAGAATTGCCCTGCATGCGCTTGGCAGCCATGGCTACAGCACCATCAGCAGCACCTGACATGCCACGCTTGGAAATCTGAGAGTCATACTGATTGCGCAGACGGCGAATCTGATCAATCTTCACACCTCTCTGCATCAACTTGGTGACAATCTGGCCCTGAGAGGTTCCTGCCCGGGCCTCTGAAGCAATGAACTGGATGACTTGCTGGTCGCTCATCTGGGCGTAGGCTACTGTAGACAGTAGCAAAAAGCCCAATAATAAAAAGGTTAATCTTTTCATATGTTGTACATTAAATATTAAATTTCAGAACATTATTTCCTGTATTTTTGCAAAACGGGAATTTCCTGACAGAGGGCATCAGCCAAACGCTGGGCTACCTGATGGGCTCCCCACTCGTTATAGTGGGTATTGTCCTGACGACCTTTGGGAAGGGCGGGATGCTCACCGGGCTTATACCACATGTGAAGCTTCTTGGAGCCTTCCTTGCCCAGCGAGGTCTCGAGGTCGTAGGTAATCTTGTTGGCGTCGATATAATGGACATGCAACCGCTCGGCCACCAAGCGGGGGGCGATGCGGTAGAAGCCGTGGGTATCGACAAGGGTATCGCCCTCGATGGTCTTGGGGGCGTCTTTGAAGGTGGTGTTGCGCAGGGCCTCGTCTTCTGCCTTGCCATCGACCTTCAGGGTGTAGTTGCGGCGTACCACACAGTTCATGAGAATGGGGATGCCGCCTTTCTCACGGGTCTCGCGGACATAACGCTCCAACATCCACTGGAAGGTGGAATGGGCCTCGGTATGGCGATCGACCGCGGGCTTCTCGTCGTTATGGCCAAACTGGATGATGACATAGTCGCCAGGCTGCATCTTATCCAACACCTTCTGCCAGCGTCCCTCGTTGTAGAAGCTCAGCGAAGAACGGCCATTGACGGCATGGTTATCGACCACTACAGGACTGGTGAAATAGTCCTGAAGCGCCATGCCCCACCCTCGCTCGGGAGAACCGGTAGATAGGTCCTTCTTGGCAGCGGTGGAGTCACCAATGATAAATATCGTGGTCTGCTTCTCCGGCGTTGCTGCTGTCAAAAAAAGACAAGCAACCAAAAGCCATAACCATTTTTTGGCACGGATGGACACGGACGGACACGGAAAAATATATTTCATAACCATTAACCATTAATCATGAACCATTAAATTATAGTCATTATTTTTTCTAAGCGAAGCGCATTTAATTTTTAATCTTTAATCTTTAACCCTCTCACTCTGAGCGAAGCGCATTTAATTTTTAATCTTTAATTTTTTAATTTTCTCAATCAGTTCTTTCGTTGAAAGAAGTGATTGATCACCTGTTTCCATATTCTTGAGAGTTACCTTACCGGCATTCATCTAGTTGTCGCCAGGGAGGAGGACGAAGGGGATGTGCTTGGCATTGGCGTACGACAGCTGCTTTTCTACATTGTCAGCATGGGGATATG
>ODAI011821710.1_pt1 | contig 22713 bp, 16 predicted proteins | sample 1539321 | NCBI WGS metagenome assembly ODAI01 (sample SAMN02144231, study PRJEB22623) | gut metagenome | biome: sheep rumen | host: Ovis aries | place: New Zealand | reverse complement strand
ATTTGAATTTATTTGCATAAATTCATTCTCTCATAACGTAGTTCATTCACTTTTCAGTGAAATCACTTAGACTAAGCAAAAGCCATAATTACCTTAAAGGTTATTATGGATCGTTTACTAAATTTTTTGCCCTAAATTGAATTTATAAATTCCTATCGTTTTAAATTACCACTTTACCTGCTATTTAGCAATGACCGGATCTTTTTCCTCATACAAATATGTCAGCACTCTCTTTTCAAATTCGAAATTAGGCCAGAGGGTCTTATTGCTGTTCATATATACAACTTCATCCTTGTCCGGGGAAAAACCGGTTGAATAGATAACAAAAGGAATAAAATTACCTTTTTCAGATTTTACATAACCTGCCAGATTTCGTACGTTCTTGATTGTTCCAGTTTTTGCCACCACGTTGCCACTCAGCGGATATTCAACCACGCTGCGTCTTGAGCGCATGGTTCCGCTCTGGCCTGAAATAGGCAGGAGTCCCAGCAGTCCCAGATGCCGTTCCTGCGCCAGTGCATATTTTAGAACATTGAGAACAACCTGCGGAGACACAATATTGTAGCTGGACAGACCGCTGCAGTCGTGAATTGCGGCACCCTTGAAGTTGATCCCGGCCTTACGGGACAGAATTTCCCTCATACCGGTGGCAGCCTGACTTATTGAAACCGGATGTCCGTAGAAACTTCTGGCGGTTGCCTTGCATATTTCCTCGGCATAAAGGTTATCAGATCTCTTCAGCATATGATCAAGCATGGCCCTGAGAGATTTTGACGGAAGAACCGCTACAGGATCGAGCGGAACCCGGCCGCGGTAAACTTCGATTCTGCCGGTATATGAAATACCGAGTTTCTTCATCATCTTTGCTATGATGTCAGCACTCCATAAATTCGGATTCTGTACCGCGAATTTGAAATTAAGCTGATAATCCTTGTTATGATTGATTTTGCTTGAAAAGCATCCTGTAACCCTGTAGACATTCGATATTGACGGTTCCACCTTCAACGAACAGGCATCCCTGGAATATTCCGTATCAGCCAGCAGAGGTGTTTCCATCTGCAGCTTGATCGGCTGAAATTCATTCAGCGGAGGCTGATTAAAGGCTCTCTGCCCCCGGCGAAGCACCACATTGGTATAAACGCAGTTATGGTCAATTACCGCTGCAGACGCAGGTGCTGAAAAACATAAAGGAAGATCATCCCAGGTCCATCCGTTGCCGCGGTCATAACCAACCGAGGAACTGACATCAAGGTAGATTCTGCCCTGGATGCGGTTAATTCCACGATCCTTCAGATTGGTGCGAAGAAAGGCTAAAAGTTTATCAGAAGTAAGGTCTGGAGCACCGGAGAATCTGATAGCGATATCTGATTTAAGAACCCCGGAAGCACCGGTCTGTCTGTATGCTCTGCTGTCAGCCAGCAGTTCGGTTTTAAATACATAGTTCGGACCAAGCTGCAGAAGGGCAGCTGTCGCTGTAAGGACCTTCATTGTCGATGCCGGGGCAAGCTGGTAATTCAGATTGATACCGTGATCTCTGCCTCTTAAAGAATATGCAACTCCGGTTACAGATCCGTTGGTTACCCTCGCAGGCTCCAGCATATAAGTATTACTTTTCTGCGGTGCAGAATGATGGGGTTTTCTGCTGGCATTTCTTGCATCAGCAGTCAGCGTTCCTGCAAGCAGGCAGAAAAACGCCCCTGAAAAAATCAATATATTTTTAAAATTTTTGTTCATTTTATTTGAGTTTTAAAACAATAATAAAAAAAACCGCCAAATACCATACTTATAATTTCTAGATTACGTATTATAGCGATTTTTCTTTCTTTTTTTAACGTCGGCTAGAACTTAAATTTACTTACCAGCTGTTTCTGCTCCGTAGCCAGTTTATCAAGTGCAAGACTGGATTCCTTGGCTTTTTCAATCTCAATCGAATTTTCTCCGGACAGGGCTGAAATCATTTCAACATTACTGTTGATATCAACCGTAGTCGCACGCTGCTCTTCAGCGGCGCTGGCAATCTGGTGAGCCATGTCGCTTATGTTGATCAGTATAGCCTTCAGCTCCTCTATAGAGGAATTAACCTCAGAAGTCTGCAGCACTGAACGCTCCATTTCGTCACCGCATTCCTTGATTGTAGAAACCGCCTCATCCACAACACTGTGAAGAGACTGGATCAACCCCTCAACCTCCCGGGTTGCATCTCCGGTGCGCTGCGCAAGATTTCGAACATGATCAGCAACGACTGCAAACCCTTTACCGTGCTCACCGGCATGCGCTGATTCTATCGCCGCATTCAAAGCCAGCAGATTGGTCTGGTTGGCAATATCCTTGATTACACCTACAATCTGGTTGATGTTATCACTCATTGTTCTTACATTGGTGATAGCTGCCGTTGTCTTATCAAGTTTTGAAGACAGCTGATGGTTGGTGGTAATGTTGTCACTCATCAGTCTGCGGCCGGTTTCTGCCGCCTCGTTCGATGCAATAATCTCACTCAGTGAAGTTTCAGCGGATGAAGCAACATTGTCCGCAGCCTGTTTTAAAGCATCCATGGCAGAGTCAATCATAGCGGTCTGATCCAGCTGTTCTTTGATCTTCTGAGAAGTTTTAAACATGGATTCACTGTTGTTATGAGCACTTGCTTTCAGTGTTTCCGAGGATTTTGCTATCTGTCCGAGCATATCGCTGAACACATCGATAAGCTGATTAATTTTCTTTGCAAGGAAACCGAATTCACTTGATGAATTGTACTTAACCTTGTTGGTCATGTCGTAGTCACACATGGCATTGATGGTGGTTACAATTCTCTGCAGCGGGATCCTGATTACCCTGGCAACAACAGTCGCCACGCATATAGCTAAGATAATACCGATCACCAGAATAACCGACAGTTCAAGATATGATCTGTTTATCAGATTATAGGCATTGCTGACAGACTTGATCATTTCATTATTACTGATAAAACCCACCTTGGCTATGCAGTCGCGCAAATCTGAAAGCTTATCGTTTGCCTCTTTGGTTATCTTTTTCAGTTCATCCTGACGCAGAGCAAGTTTGTAATGTTCATTTAGCACCCCTTTTTCACCGGATATATCAGCAAGGAAAGGTGTGTAATAACTTCCAAGTTCATTTTTAAAATCCGGCCAGTCCCTCTCAATTGTTTTGATCAGATTAGAAAACTGCTCCAGCGAAGGTTTCATGCTGTCCATTATTTTCTTAATTTTGTTCGGATCAGAGGAGGAAAGCGCCTCATCAACCCTGGTAATCAGGACCCCTTTCGGAATTTCAGCTGTTTTGGTTTCCTGGAATACATAATCATCCTCCTGCTCGATTATTCTCTGTGCACTGGCATACGCAGTGGAGAAATTACCGACAAATGCCCGGTATTTACTCATCTGAACCAGCGAAACAGCATTGTCTTCAGCCCAGTCGAGGAATTTCCTCGGGATCAGTTCCGTCGTATCAAGATAACTTTTAAGCAGCTGGACAAGTTTATCTGTATCTTTCTGAAGAACCATAGCATCACCTACGCTTGCCAGAAATTCACTTCTTGAATCAACCAGCTTGATTATCTCGTTTTCGTATATAGTTGTAAGACGCTTGATATCCTCAGTATTGGTCGCAGTAAGAATGTCCACAAGAGACTTATGAGTTGAGATCAGATTCGCTTCAAGGCGATCAGCTTTAAGTACGATCGGTGTTGTTTTTTCCGTAACATCCTGAAATGCTGATTTCAAGGTGCTGAATTTGATAAAACTTGATACAGAAACAGCTATCAGAGTGACAATGAGAATAGAAAATCCTATATACACCAGATTAACGATGCGGATATTATTAAATTTCAGGAATGACAGTCTGGACAAAAGCCCTTTTTTCTTTTTGCCGCCATCAGCAGGTACTTCTGATTTAGCATTCTTTGCATTAACCCCGGCAGCAGTTTCCGTATTGTTTTTTGCAGAACCTGCAGTCATAAATCTCTTTTTAGCTTGTTCCAGCCTCGTACTGTTTTCTGCAGTTGCTTTCCCGCCTTCAGATTTTAAATTGTCACGGGTTGAGAACCGACTGTTTACCTGACGTCTGTCAGCGCTGCCGCCTGCAGATTGAGACTGTTTTTCGGATGTTTTGTCACGCCATCCGGTTCTAACTGATTTCGCCGGACTGCCGGAACCTGAATCTGTCTTTTTTACAGCGTCAGAACCAGACAAACCTATTGTCTTTCTTCCTTTATCAGAATTCTGCTGATTTGAATCGGTTGGCTTTTCATCTTCACTTTTTCTGGAAAAGAACGAAAACCATCCTTTTCTGGCTTTCTTTTCCGATGCATCTGTTTTTGGCGTTTTATTTGTTACATCGTTACTTTCCATGAGCAACCTCTATATCCACTAATACATTTTCAATTATATGTAAAAATGCAACAAATAAATTGATATACGTTATACATTTTGAATCATTCATAACGCAATTATGAAAAACAGTTCAATTTATCAATAATAAGATGCAAATTTCCATAAGTTTCAGGCAGTTACATTCTTGATCGTGACACAATCAGCAATCGGATAAAAAAAAAAGAACGCCACACCGGTGACGTCCCATAACAATAGCTTCCAAAAAAAACAGATTACTTACGTAATTCTAATTTCTTGATAATTTCGTGGTAACTCTGTTCGTTGGTCTTATGTAAGTAGTCCAGCAGGTTACGACGACGTGATACTAAACGTAACAAACCGCGACGACCGTGATGGTCTTTCTTGTTTGCTTCAAAATGAGGCTGTAAATCATTGATACGAGCTGTTAAAAGCGCAATCTGAACCTCACTTGAACCAGTATCTTTATCGTTGCGGCCATAAGTAGAAATAATTTCTGCTCTTTGTTCTTTAGTTAGTGACATACAATTCTCCTAAAATAAAACCTAACCAATCACTAATTCAGTTAAGTCGAAATACAAAAACTTTTTATCAGTTAGAATATAACCTTCAAAAAATCACGCGAATTCTAACATAAAAACGACGCCTAGGCAAACTTTAATTGTGTTTACCGCACCTCAACAAACTGTCAATAAGATCAGTTCTCCGGAGCACTGACCGCAGATGCGGTGAGTGCTATAATTTCATCACTTCTTACGAGTTTGCGCGGAAGAATTCTGCCATCCAGATATTCACCTACACCAAGGAATAAATCCCGATCTTCAAGATAAATTCTGACCATGACATTATTTTTCAAATCCATATTCTGTCTGACAAACTGACCGTTCATCAATTTCTGCAGGATCTGCAGGGAAACTGTTACTTTAGGCATGTATTCAACGACAGAATCGATCGGAAGAAGAAAACTATCCAGTCTGGTCCGCGGAACCACACCGTTGCTAACACATTCATCATAAATATTTTCAAGCTGTTCTACTGTCACCATGCGGTCTGACGGATATGTAGCGACCTTGGTTCGGTTAAGTTGAACAACACAGGCCCCGCATCCAAGTTTCTGACCCAGATCATCAACCAGAGTCCTTACATAAGTACCCTTGGAGCAATGAACAAACATTTTTAATTTGTTGGTGGGGGTAAGTTCCCTGATACTGAATTCATATACGGTAATCGGCCGGGCTGGGCGATCAATTGTAATCCCCTCCCTTGCATACTGATACAAAGGCTTTCCCTGATATTTCAATGCCGAATACATAGAAGGAACCTGATTAATGTTTCCACGGAAGCTATCCAATGCCTTTTCAATCTGCTCCAGGGTTAAATCAACCTCATGTTCTTCTATCATCTGACCGTCAGAATCGGAAGTATCTGTTCTAACCCCAAGCTGGGCTGTTACCTCATATGATTTATCAGAATCAAGAAGATACTGAGAAAATTTGGTTGCTTCACCTAAACAAATCGGCAGCATCCCAGTTGCAAGCGGATCAAGAGCGCCGGTATGTCCGGCCTTGTTCGCATTATATATTTTCTTTACCTGCTGTAATGCATCATTGGATGAAATCCCTGTTGACTTGTTTAATAGTAAAATTCCGTTTACATTTCTTCCGTAAGTCCGCCTGTGACGCGACATTTAATCACCTTCCTGCATTGATGCAACAAAATTACTTTTTGATTCAACTATAATTTATTCTCAGTCTGATCCTGAAGTTCCTGATCGTGTCTTACCGATCTGGTAATAAGTTCAGAAAGTTCCATTCCCTTTACCAGGGTATCGTCATATACAAAGGTAATATATGGAACCACCCTAAGTTTCATTCTTTTTCCCACCAGGGATCTGAAAAACCCTGCGGCATTATTAAGAACTTCCACCGCTTCTTTAAGTTTATCCTTGTCCAGATTCAAAAACGTAACATACACTTTTGAATACATCAGGTCACTGGACAAATCCACCCCTGAAACGGTAACAAATCCAACTCTCGGATCTTTAAATTCCCTCTGCAAAATCTCTGCAATCTCTTTTTGCAACTGTTCTGCGACTCTGCGGGAACGACTAAACATTCTGGCCAAAACTGCTCCAAACACTAAAAGAGGATATGACAAACACATATCCTCACAAAGTCACTAAAATTAAATTGTACGGTTAATCTGAATTACTTCGTATACTTCGATCTGGTCACCAACCTGAACATCGTTGTAATTCTTTACACCGATACCGCATTCATTACCCTTTGATACTTCAGATGCATCTTCCTTGAATCTGCGCAGAGATTCCAGCTGGCCTTCATATATAACAATATTATCACGAAGAACACGGATTGGATTGAGTCTCTTCACGCTACCCTCAGTAACCATACATCCGGCAATAGCACCGTATTTCGGAGATTTGAATACAGCACGAACCTCGGCAATACCGACAATCTGCTGTTTAAATTCAGGTTTGAGCATACCGCTCATCGCAGATTTAACTTCATCAATCAAATCGTAAATTACTGAATAATAACGAATTTCAACCTGATTGGTTTCCGCAAGTTTCTTGGCCGGAGCATCAGCACGGACATTGAAACCGAGAATGATTGCATTGGAATCCTCACCAGTCATTGCAAGGTTGACATCATTTTCTGTAATACCGCCAACACCGGAGGAAATGATATTTACCTTAACCTCGTCGGTTGAAAGTTTATTCAACGAGTCAATAATAGCTTCCTTGGAACCCTGTACATCGGTTTTTACGATCACAGACAGAACCATGGTATCCTTGGAATGATCGTCAAACAGTTTATCAAGGGTAACTTTCTTCTTAAGCTTAACCGCCTTGATCTTTTCCTGACGCAGCAGAGCAACTTCCCTAGCTCTCTTTTCATCTTTAACTGCAACAGCTTCATCACCAGCGGCAGGTACTCCTGACAGACCGATAATTTCCACAGGCATTGACGGACCTGCTTCTTTTACATCCTTTCCGAGTTCATTACGCATAGCTCTGATACGTCCGTACTCCATGCCGCACAGGATATTATCACCCTGTCTGAGAGTACCTGCCTGAACCAGAACTGTAGCAACCGGACCGCGACCCTTATCCAGTCTTGATTCAATTACAGTACCGATTGCATAACCGTCCTTAGGAGCCTTCAGTTCAAGAACTTCAGCCTGCAACAGTACTGCATCCAGAAGTTCATCAATACCGATGCCGGTTTTTGCCGATACTTTGACAAACTGTGTATCGCCACCCCATTCTTCAGAAACCACACCCAGGCGGCTTAATTCAGATATTACGCGCTCAGGATCAGCTTCCGGCTTATCAATCTTGTTGATTGCAACAACAATAGGTACATTACCAGCCTTGGCATGCTGAATCGCCTCCTCGGTCTGCGGCATTACACCGTCATCGGCGGCAACAACCAGAATTACAATATCAGTTGTCTTGGCACCGCGGGCTCTCATTGCGGTAAACGCGGCATGGCCCGGAGTATCAAGGAATGTTATGGATCCTTTATCGGTTTCAACATGATAAGCACCGATGTGCTGTGTAATACCACCAGCTTCACCTGATGCAACCTTGGTCTTACGGATAAAGTCAAGCAGGGAGGTTTTACCGTGGTCAACGTGACCCATAATAGTAACAACAGGAGGTCTGGTTTCCAAAGGAGCTGTGTTCTTGGTTTCGTTCAAAACTGATTCCTCAAACTCGTTTTCCTTCTTGATTACAACCTTGTGTCCCATTTCCTCGGCAACAACCTGAGCGGTACCCTCTTCAAGATACTGGTTGATTGTAGCCATTTCACCAAGCTTCATAAGAACCTTGATTACTTCCACCGCCTTAACAGCCATTTTCTGGGCCAAATCACCCACAGTAATAGGACCGGAGAGAACAATATCCCTGGTTATCGGAGCAACCGGTTTGACAAAACCGTGCTGATTCTGTATCGGAGCATTTTTGGTAACTGCACCCTTGTGATGCTTACCGAGTTTATTATTCCTGCCGGAACGGTTGGAATTTCTTTCTTCCCGATCTTCGTCTTCACGACTGCCCTTGGATTTCTTCATCATTGAAGAGCTGTTGCGACGGCGGGATTTATTCTCTTCCTCGCGATCAAGTTCTTCTTCAGCTTCCTTAACATATTTTGATGAAGAAACACTGTAGTCACTGTCGTCCTCAGTTTTACGCTCTTTCTCCTCTTGCTCCCAGCGGGCACTGTTTTCCTCCGCCAGTTTGCGGGCGGCTTCAGCCTCGGCTTCAGCTTTAATTCGTGCGTTTTCTTCCTGAATTTTAGCCAGTTCACGTTCTTCAGCCCTGGTCTTTTCCTCAGCCTCTTTTTTCAAACGTCTCTGCTCAAGTTCTTCAGATGACAGTTCTTTCTTCTGCTTCAACTCGTTTTCTTTCTTTGCCTTCAGAGCCTGTTCACGTTTAAGACGTTCTTTCTCAGCAGCCTCTTTACGCTGTTTTTCTGCTTCCAGCTTACGATTCTGCTCCTGAATACGGGCTTCTTCCTGTTCCTTCATCAGAGCAACTTCTTCAGGAGAAGGGCCCTGCGGTTTTATTACATGTTTCTTCTTTTTAAAAACCTGAACAGACTGACCGTCATTGATTAGAGTTTTATTGTTGGAATTACTTTTTTTTCTTTCACCCAATGATAATTTAAGTATTTTCTTATCTTCAGTCATTATATTTCCCTTTCCTTATCACTCTTCATCAAACCAATGGCAAGCAGTGCGAGCAGCTAGAATAATATCCCCGGCCTTTTCCTTGGACACTCCGCAAATATCCATAAGTTCATCTGTTGCGAGTTCTGCCAGATCATCTTTAGTTTTTATCTGTTTCTCTATGAGAGAAGTTGCAATGGCGATATCAACACCCTCAACATCCAGCAAATCCTTAGCTTCATTGTTAATGCTTTCAACCGCAGCCTTGGCGCTCTCCTGTAAAGCGTTGGCAATATCCTCATCGATACCGTCAATTGCAGTAAGTTCAGAAGGATCAACATAGGCAATGGTATCAAGAGTTTCAAAACCTTCTCTAACAAGAACTTCTGCAAACTCTTCATCAATATTCAATTTTTCCATGAAAATCTTTTCGATCTCAGCATTGTGACCGTTAAGTTTCTGATCGAACTCTTCATTGGAGTACACGTTGATATTCCAGCCGGTTAACTTGCTTGCCAGTCTTACATTCACGCCGCTCTTTCCGATTGCATAAGGTTTGTTTTCAGCGGTAACAGACAAATCCATTACGTGGTTTTCCTCATTGATTGAAACCTTTTCAATCTTGGCAGGAGCCATAGCATTGAACACATATCGTACAGGATCGGCATCCCAGAGTACGATATCGATGTTTTCCCCGTTCAATTCTTCAAGAATGGCGTTGATTCTGGTTTTTCTCATGCCCACACAGGCACCTACAGCATCGATTCTTTTATCTTTCGATAAAACAGCAATCTTTGAACGGTTGCCCGCATCTCTGGCAACAGCCCTGATTTCTACAAATCCGTCATTAACTTCAGGAACTTCATTCTTTATCAGTTCAATCAAAAATTCATTGGTGGTTCTGCTTACTGACAACTGACCACTGCGCTCATTAAACGGTAGGAGTACCGCCCTTACACGCTGATTCATGGAAAGATTATCATTTTTCAGCCAGTTATCACGAGTCATAACAGCCTCTGCATTCATGCCTCGCTGTCTGCTGCTGGACAAGTCTAAAACAATGGAATCACGGGACTTTTTCTTTACAGTTCCCTGTACCATATGACCAACCTTATCCTTAAAGGAATTGATAATTCTTTCCTTTTCGGCATCTCTCAATTTCTGAACAATAACATTCTTCGCGGTCTGAGCTGCGATGCGATCAAATCCTGACTTTTTGGTTTTGGCCTCTTCGAGATCAATTTCCTCTTCTACGTAGTCACCAACCTCTTTGGTAGGATCATCAAATTTTGCAGCAGACAATGTAATTTCAACCAGTGGTTTGGAAATCTGCTTATCCTCAACAACCAGCCAGCGACGATATGCCTTGTAGTCACATGTTTTGGTATCAATGTGCACTCTTACCAGAATATCACCTTTTTCAAGGAAGTTTTTTGTAGCTACCGCTAACGCAAACTCCAAAGCTTCGAACACTTTTTCCTTTGGTAAATCTTTTTCGTTGGAAACAGACTCAACTACACCTGCGATCTCTTTGCTATCCATTTACTTCTCTTCCTTTTTGCTAAAATCATAATCTGGCACTAAACGAGCTTTCTTAATGTTGGGATACATAATATCCAAAACAGATTCGTCGTCCAATTTTACAGAAACAATATTGTCGGCCACAGAAACCAACGTTGCTTTAAACTTTCTTCGGTTATCCACCGGCATATTCAGTTCAACTTCAATTTTCTCACCGATATAGGATTTAAACTGTTCAAGTTCAAAAAACAGTCTGTCCATTCCCGGAGAGGAAACTTCCAAATCATAGGCGTAGGTAATCAAATCCTCCACATCAAGAACACTACTGAGCTGTCTGCTTACATCGGAGCAGTCTTCAATCGTAACTCCGCCATCTTTGTCTATGTAGACAGTCAGGAAAGATTTTCTTCCAACATGTTTAAATTCAATACCCCAAAGAATAAAACCCATGCCTTCCACTGTAGGTTGGATGACATCTTTAAGTTGATCTTTTATTACAGCCAAATTAACCTCATTTTTTTAACAAATAAAAAAGGCTACGATCCAAATCGTGGCCTCCTCACACCTTTTGCGATTTGTCCTAATCTTTTCTGTATATCTTATTTCTTTAAGATTAGGGGTCTTAACAAGAATTCTGTACAAAAATAAACCCTCGTTATCGATTTTTTTAATTATAGCGATTTTTTTTCTTAATTAAAAGAAACAAAATTTAAAATAAATCAATAAAACTCTAGCATAAAGAAAAAATTGTGTTATAATGCTCGCATCGCTCGGTTGGTGGAATTGGTAGACACGTAGCCTTGAGGTGGCTATGCTTAACGGCGTGAGGGTTCAAGTCCCTCATCGAGCACCATTCTAAATATCATTTCATAATCTATTCATTTATTTCACAGTTTTTCGAAGCAAATATCCTTTTTCATCTCCTTATATTTACTTAATATTCTGTAATACAATTATGTCTTGTCATTTTGCTTTACCGTTTATAAAATCAATTAACAAAAAATGTATGCGCTAATTTTTAAGAATGGTTAAATTCTGTTGCAACAATAGCAAATAAACAAATTCAAGAAGAGAGAATTGAATTAGCAGCAAATAGTTTAAAATTTCCCTTGACTTCAATACATCTAAACCCGAGACGCTCCACAAGATCGATAGATGGATGATTATCCTTATGAATCTCAGCAACAACTTGATTTACCATATAGCTGTCAAAAGCAACTTTCATCAGGAAAGATACAGCTTCTGTTGCATAACCTTTGTGGCGAGCCAAAGGATCTAAAAGATAACTAACTTCAGCTCTTGTTCCATCACTTAGCAGCCTAAGCTGAAAACGCCTATTTTTTCTTTGAACTTTTTTCTATACAAATCCAATCAAAACGATTTTCATACAAAAGATAACACAAATGATACCGGCGCAAATGCTCTTGCATAGTCAGCTGGTAAGGATCTCTAAAATATTGAAAAACATCGGGATCCGAGCGCTATCTCACGATATACACAGCATCACTTTCAGATATACCGCAAAAATATAATCTTGCCGTCTCGAGATTACTTACAATTTTACTTTTCATATCAACTCATTTGTACAAATGAATAACTCTATTGGACACCAAAAATCACCACACAACTACATCAGATGTTACAAGTAAGAAGCCAAAAAACATTTTTTGATTAAATTAGGAAATGAGAACTTTGAAGAATATTAAAGAAAGGAAACTTGATAATGGTGCATGACAAGGGACTCGAACCCTTACACCTCGCGGCACAGCCACCTGAAGACTGCGTGTCTACCAATTCCACCAGTCATGCACGTTTTTATATTTACTGCGTAAGCCAAATCTCAACTTACGCAGGCTATTATATACTACTTTATCGTTTATGCAACCTATTTAATGATGTTTTTATCTTATTCGGTCGCTTTCTGTTCAGTTACTGCTTTAGCTTCTGCTGCAGCCTGTTCTACAGTCTCTTTAGCTTCTGTAACTTCAGCTGCTTTCTGTTCGACAGCTTCTTTCACGTCAGCTACCTTCTGCTCTGCAGCTTCTTTTACTTCAGATACTTTCTGCTCTGCAGCTTCTTTCACTTCAGCTACCTTCTGCTCTGCAGCTTCTTTTACTTCAGTTGCTTTCTGCTCTGCAGCTTCTTTTACTTCAGTTGCTTTCTGCTCTGCAGCTTCTTTCACTTCAGCTGCCTTCTGCTCTGCAGTTTCTTTTACTTCAGATACTTTCTGCTCTGTAGCTTCTTTTACTTCAGATACTTTCTGCTCTGCAGTTTCTTTCACTTCAGTTGCCTTCTGCTCTGCAACTTCTTTCACTTCAGCTGCTTTCTGCTCTGCAGCTTCTTTTACTTCAGATACCTTCTGCTCTGCAGCTTCTTTTACTTCAGATACCTTCTGCTCTGCAGCTTCTTTTACTTCAGCTGCTTTCTGCTCTGCGGCTTCTTTCACTTCAGTAGCTTTCTGCTCAACAGTTGCCTTAACATCATTCACCTTCTCTGCAGGAACCTGAAGAGCTGCATCTGCTTTCTTATCAGTTGGAACTTCTACCTGATCTGCCGCTTCCTGGAGATTTTCAAAATCTACTTTACCGGCATTATTGTCCTGTCTTGCATAAAGAGCAGAAATTGCCAGACTTATAATAAAGAACAAAGTTGCCAGAACAGCAGTGGAATGGGTTAAAAAGTTTCCGCTACCAACGGAACCAAAAACAGTATTCGAAGCTCCGGCACCGAATGATGCCCCCATACTTGCACCCTTACCGTGCTGTAACAGAATAAAACCGATCAGAGCAATTGCTACAATCAAATACAAACTTAATAAAACACCGTACATATTAATAAAACCTTAAATATTCTCCATACACTTAGGAATATAACAGAAACACTTCTGACACATATCCTATTTTGATGGTTAAGTTTAGTTTGAAAAAACAAATCAGTCAAGCTTTTGTACCAACCCACAAAAATAATCTTCCATGAATTGGTACAGCTTAAAGAAACAAGTCAAAACGATCTTGATCGAAGATATTAAACCTTTTCGGCAATCATATTGGCGAGATTGGTAACAAGCTCTTTATCAGCACCCTCGACCATAACTCTAATCAGGGGTTCTGTTCCGGATTTTCTCAGTAACACACGGCCGTTATCTCCCAACTGTCTCTCGGCTTCTTTTACAGCGGCCAGGACATTCTGATCGTGAAGAGGATCCATACCTTCAACAAATCTCTTGTTAACCAGAACCTGCGGCATCATCGACAGCCCCTTCAGGGACTCATGGAGAGTTTTTCCTGTACGAACCAGAGCCTTGAGTACCTGCAGTGCAGATATGATACCGTCTCCGGTAGATGTATGATCCAGACTTATGATATGTCCGGAATTTTCACCGCCTAGGCGCCAGTTCTGCTCACGAAGTTTTTCCAGTACATAGCGATCGCCTACTGAAGCACGTAAAAACGGAATAGAAAGCCTCTTGAATGCAAGTTCAAGTCCGAAATTAGACATCAGAGTTCCAACAACTCCTCCATTCAATTTCTTAAAATCCTTCAGATAACTGGCGATAATATACAGAACACCGTCGCCATCAATAACTGTACCGTCTGAATCAACCAGCATCAGTCGATCACCGTCACCGTCAAATGCAATACCTAAATCAGCCTTCTTTTCCAAAACAGTGGCAATAAGTTTATCAAGGTGGGTTGAACCAACCTGATCGTTTATATTAATTCCATCAGGATTACATCCGATTCTAGCTACAATATTTGCACCAAGTTCACTGAAAACAGCAGGAGCGATGTGATGGGTTGCGCCGTTTGCGCAGTCCAGAACAATTTTATACTGTGATAAATCCTTATCAAACGGGAAGGTACTCTTACAGAATTCAATATAACGACCGGCAGCATCTTCTATATTTTCAAAACGTCCGAGTTTCTTGGAATCAGAACATTTAAGTTCCTTGTCGAGGAGACTTTCAATTTCAAGTTCTACCTCATCAGGAAGTTTGGTTCCAAACCCTGAGAAGAATTTTATTCCGTTATCATAATAAGGGTTGTGAGAGGCACTTATCACAACTCCGGCGTCACATCTGAATGCACGGGTCAAATAAGCGATTGCCGGTGTCGGCATTGTACCGACCAGTATTGATTTAATACCTGCAGCAGACAGGCCTGCAACAAGAGCAGACTGCAGCATAAAACCGGAAATTCTGGTATCCTGTCCAATCAGAACTCTTCTGGAACTCTTTTTTGCCAGAACCTTTCCGGCAGCAAACCCCAGACGAAGTACAAACTCAGGTGTAATAGGAAACTCTCCTACAGCACCGCGAACACCGTCTGTACCGAAATATTTTCTTTCCATAAACGACCTCTAATACAATTTCTTTGTTTTACTGTATTGATCAGCATACAGATAAACCTTAAGCGCATCTGACATTTCCTTCACGTCATGAACACGCAGGATATTGGCTCCCTTGTGAACAGCATACAGATGTGCGGCAATACTGCCCACCAGTCTGTCGTCGACTTTGGCGTTTATCAGATTTCCGATCATGGACTTGCGTGACATTCCCACCAGCAGAGGCAGACCGAAAGAGAGAAAACGATCAAGCTGGCCCAAAAGCTTGTAATTCTGATCCAGCGTTTTGCCGAAACCGAACCCAGGATCCAGTATAATCTGTTCACGGGAAATGCCGGCATTCAGGCACGCATCAATACGTTCATATAAATAGGATGAAATATCACCGATAAGATCCTCATAATGAGGATCATCCTGCATAGTTTTGGGCTCCCCCTGCATATGCATCAGGCAGACCGGACATTTGTATTTTGCTACAACTTCCACTGCTTTCGGTTCAGAAAGAGCTCTGATATCGTTAATAATGTGCGCACCTGCATCAAGAGCAGCCTTCATAACTGCCGGTTTGCTGGTATCTACACTGATCCATACATCCAGTTCCTGGGAAATTTTCTCCACCAGCGGGACCACACGTTCAAGCTCCTCCTGTTCGGAAACAGGATCAGAGCCAGGTCTGGTAGACTCTCCGCCCACATCTACGATCGAAGCACCGGACAACACCATCTGTTTAACCCGTTCAAAAGCAAGTTCAAGAGTGTTGTACTGTCCGCCGTCCGAAAATGAATCCGGGGTAACATTCACTATTCCCATTATCTTAGGACGGGATAAATCCAGTTTTTTTCCTTTGTATTCAATTCTTTTTTCTAACATGACAGTTTCAGTTCCGCCTATTTATTTGATTGATCGTCAGACTTATCCTGTTCATTCGAACCGTCTTTCCTGCCTGACCCCGAATCATCCACATCATCCCAGCTGTCAGTTTCAACAGTTGAACTGCGATGAGACGAAGCCGAATCTCCGGTTTTGTTCTGGGAATTATCCGAAGAAGATGATCCGCTGTTGACATCAACCACGGTTACATCATCTCTGCCGGCATCCTTCACCTTGTCAAACTGCTTGTCATCCATAGGTTCCCTTGCCTCACCGCGTTCCTGCTGCGGTTCACGAACCTCACGGCGGGCCATCAGATCATCTAGCTGTGCCGAATCGATGGTTTCGTACTTCAAAAGAGCGTCTTTCATAGCATGAAGAATATCTAAATTTTCATTCAGAATGCGTTTTGCCAGTTCATAGTTGGTAAACATGATATTCTGAACTTCCTCGTCAATAATTTTGGCGGTATCATCAGATACATGCTTGTTCTTGGTTACACTTCTGCCGAGAAACACCTCCCCTTCCTCCTCTGCATAGAGGATCGGGCCGAGACGATCCGACATACCCCATTTTGTTACCATTTTGCGGGCTATACCGGTAGCTCTCTCAATATCATTCGAAGCTCCGGTTGAAACCTGATCCTTGCCGTAAATAATTTCTTCGGCTATACGCCCTCCGAACAGTGACGCTATATTGGAGTTCAGATACTGACGAGACTGACTCCAGCGATCCTGCTCCGGAATAAACATGGTCACACCCAGTGCTCTTCCTCTAGGAACTATCGACACCTTGTAGACAGGATCATGTTCCGGAACAATTCTTCCGATAATTGCATGGCCGGCCTCATGATATGCCGTCATTTCAAGTTCCTTCTCGCTCATCACCATGGACTTGCGTTCAGTACCCATCATGATTTTGTCTTTGGCAAGTTCAAATTCATGCATGGAGACAATTCTCTGATTGGCCCGGGCGGCAAACAGCGCTGCCTCATTAACAAGATTCTGCAGATCGGCACCTGAGAATCCAGGAGTACTCCTTGCCAGAACCGCAGCGTCCACATCCTTTGCCAGGGGAACCTTTTTCATATGAACATTCAGAATCGCCTCTCTTCCTTTAATATCAGGAAGGGTTACATAAACCTGTCGGTCAAAACGCCCAGGTCTCTGTAAAGCAGGGTCAAGAACATCAGGACGGTTGGTTGCAGCAATTACAATAACAGAGGTTCTCTCGTCAAATCCGTCCATTTCAACCAGCATCTGATTGAGAGTCTGCTCTCTTTCATCATTGCCGCCGCCAAGTCCGGCACCTCTCTGACGTCCTACAGCATCAATTTCATCAATAAATACGATGCAAGGTGCACTGCTCTTTGCCTTTGCAAACATATCTCTTACTCGGGCCGCACCGACACCGACGAACATTTCAACGAAGTCGGAACCCGATATGGAGAAAAACGGAACCTTGGCCTCGCCGGCTATCGCCTTTGCCAGCAGTGTCTTACCGGTTCCCGGAGGGCCAACCATCAGAATACCCTTAGGGATTTTACCGCCGAGTTTGTGGTACTTGTCAGGCTCCCTGAGAAAATCCACGATCTCAGCAACTTCGGCCTTGGCTTCATCACATCCGGCCACGTCATCAAATGTTGTTTTAATCTGATCCGGAGTCAGCATTCTGGCCTTGCTTTTACCGAAACTTACGGCCTTGCTGCCGCCGCCCTGCATCTGGCGCATAAAATAAATCCAGACACCGACCAGCAGAATAACAGGCAGCCAGGAAATAAGAATATTTCCCCAGAAACCGGTGGCCTCTTCAAATTCACCTATTACCTTAACCTGGTGAGCCCTCAGAGTTTTAATCAAATTCTCATCATAGATAGGGATGGTGGTATTAAATGACGCATCAGATTTGGTCTTTCCGATTATGTTTCTGCCGTTGGTAACTGTTACTAAAGCGATCTGATCGCTTTCAACGGCATTGTAGAAGGAGGTGTAATCCATTGTGGTACCGGCGTGTTCGCTGGTATTTATTGCCTGTATAAGGGACATAATCACAACAGCAATTATGAGCCATACGAATATATGCTTTGCCATACTTTCTTTCTTATCAATCCTTTTTGCACACTTTCTGACAAAATATCACAATTTTAGCATATCAGATCAATTTATATCAATAAATGCCCCGAATTGTGAAGCAACCTCTAGCGGATCTACGGTTTATTTAATTTGAATCCGGTTGCAACATAATAAACTTCTCTGGATCTTGAACGGGAGGCATCCGGTTTTCTCACTCTTACAGTGGTAAACAGGGAACGAACCTGCTTAAGGTAATCCTCAGTTCCTTCGCCGTTGAAAACCTTTACCACCATTGAGCCTCCGAATTTGAGCACATCCCTGCACATATCAAGAGCAAGTTCAACCAGATACATGGCCCTCGGCTGATCAACCCCGAGGGTTCCGGACATATTGGGCGCCATATCTGAAAGTACTACGTCAACCTTGTCTGTACCGATCAATTCCTTAATTTTATCAAGAACCTCCTGATCACGGAAATCCCCCTGAATAAAATCAACACCGGTTATCGGAGTCATCGGAAGAAGATCACAGGCGATAATTCTGCCCTTCTTTCCGATACATTTAACCGCATACTCTGACCATCCGCCCGGAGCAGCTCCGAGATCAACCACAAACATGTTTGGTTTAATAATGTGATCCTTCTGCTGGATTTCCTCAAGTTTGAAATGAGCCCTTGATCGAAACCCGTTTTTATGCGCCTCCTGCACATATTGATCTTTGAAGTGTTCATTGAGCCATCTCGTCTGAGACGGAGTTCTTTTCTTTTCTGTCATATAATAATGTTGTCTGTTTTTTTTACTAGTATCTTGGTTTATCCACTTTGTTAGGATCCCGGTGGAGACTAGCAGCGGTTCTTGCCAGTTCATCACATCTTTCATTCTGCGGATGGCCGGAATGCCCTTTAACCCAGTTTACCGTATATTCATGGCGCTGGATCAGCTGATCGAGGATCATCCACAGTTCCTTGTTCTGCACCGGTTTCCCTTCTCTGGTTTTCCAGTCGTTTTTCTTCCAGCCGTTAAGCCACATCTGCATTCCCTTCTGCACATATTCACTGTCAGTGGTAATAGACACCCTGCAGGGTTCCTTGAGTGCGTTAAGAGCATTTATTACAGCAAGCAGTTCCATCTGGTTGTTGGTGGTTTTAGGAAAACCGTCACTTATTTCCTTGACCTGTCCCTGATATACCAGAACCGCACCGTATCCTCCGGGGCCTGGATTCCCCGAACAGGCTCCGTCGGTATAAATTTCAACTTCTTTCATGTATGTTTTCTCCGTTATCATTTACTGCCTTCAAAATCCTCGCTGAACTTGACATCGCAGTATACCTGGCCGTCCTGCTCCTTTTTATCAATTATCATCTCTCTGCTTTCTATTTCACGGACAGTTTTATCATGATGCTTGGCAAAGTCAAGGATGGAAACCCAGGTGTGTTTTATATCCTTTTTAACAACCTTTTTAGTTGTCGGCAGCATTTTGAAGTTCGACAGATCAATATTCTGAAGATAGTTTGAATATGCGAACAGATGATACAGGTAGCCGCGGGTAAAATCCGGCATTTTTACATTATCATAATTTGAATGGCGGTTTGAGGAATCACCTTTTTCGTAGAGACGGCGTACCCTCCCTTCACCGGCATTGTATGCGGCGACGGCCACATCCAGATCACCATCCACCATTTTGTACAGATAGGCAAGGTATTTAATTGCCGCCCTGGTGGATTTCCTCGGATCTTTGCGTTCATCAATCCCTTTTGCGACCTTCAGACCAAAATTCCGTGCTGTCTGCGCGGTAAACTGCCACATTCCGACCTGCCCGCCCGGACTTCTTGCATTCGGGTTGTACATACTCTCAATCATAGGTATTATGACAACCTCAGGTGGAAGTTTATTCTTTCTGGCCTCATCATAAATCATTTCTATGTAGCCGGAGGCATTTTTGAGCACCGACTGCACATGACGGGGGTGATTCTTCAGGTATTCCAGATGTTTTTTGAACTTGGCCATTTCATACGGAATATCCTTGTCAAACTCCGCAAATATTTTACCAAGTTTTTTATTCTTGGAAACCTTTTCCTTGTTATCCAGCGGTACTTCAACAATCCGATCAACCTTTTCATGGATCAGCAGAGAGTTGCATGTATACAGTTCATGGCTGTTTCTGGCGAACAGTTCGTCCGAACGGTTTACGCTGGTGTGACATCCGGACATCAGAATAGTGCCCAAAACAACGGTGACGGCAAAGCGAATTTTATTCATGAGGTTTTAAATCCAGTTCCAGTTGTTGCCAAAATTCCTGCTCCGGTATGGCCTGGACGTTGAGACTCTGGGCTTTCTGAATTTTAGATCCCGGATCTTCACCATAAATAACAGCAGTTGTTTTGGATGACACAGACCCAGAGACCTTGGCACCGAGAGACTGCAGTTTTTCCTTGGCTTCATCTCTCGACATATTCAGGAAAGTTCCTGTCAGGACATAGGTTTTTCCTGCAAGCAGATCACTTCCGGCTTTATCAGAATCGGTCGTTTCCTGCCAGTTAACCCCGCAATCCATCAGTTCCCTGATAACCATAATATTATGATCTTCGGCAAAAAATCTGACAATATGCTTGGCTACAACGCATCCCACATCCGGAACCTGCTGAAGTTCATCCACAGTTGCATTACGGATCCTGTCAAATGTTCCGAAATAATTCACCAGATCTCTTGCTGTAGCCTCTCCAACCTCTCTTATTCCAAGGGCATAAATAAAATTCGGCAGTCTGGTGTTTTTAGATGCAGCTATTGCATCCAGCAGTTTACTAACCTGTCTGCTAGCTTTAAAAAAGCCGGTTATTCCACTATATGATGTTTTTTCCACTGTTGGAATAAAACTAAGAGTTTCTTTGGTAATTTTAAGAACATTATCAAAAGTTTGACAATATTCAGCCAGCGCGTCCAGTTCATGAGGCATAACCATACCTTTACCTGAACCTTTAGGAATACGAAATGCCCGGAGAAAAGCTGCCAGCCGGTCTGGTTCATTTCCCTTGATAACGGCAATCTGCTGTTTTACCCGTTCAAGCTCCTCTGCAGGTGTTATCTCCTCCTCTGTTTTAGGAACAGTTTTCAGCGTGGCAAACAGAACGTCAGAGGTCAGGGAATATATATCGCTTATTTTTCTGATCGCTCCCACATCATAGAGATTATCGATGATTTTTTTACCCAGTCCTTCTATATTCATGGCCTTTCTGGAAACAAAATGCTTCAACGCCTCCTTCTGCTGGGCACTGCAGAACAGTCCGCCGGAACACCTTGAGACAACCTCCTCCTCAAGTTTCTCGATTCTGGAACCGCATACAGGGCAGAATTGCGGAAAGACGATGGGTTTAAGTTCTCTTGAACCGTCACGATGCTCTGCAACGACGCTGACAACCTGTGGAATGACATCACCGGCGCGGCGTATCACCAGCTCATCACCAATCTGTGCTCCGAGTCTGATTATCTCATCTTCGTTATGAAGTGTTGCATTTGAGACAACAACTCCGCCGACACTTACAGGTTCAAGCCGTGCAACGGGAGTTATGGCACCGGTACGGCCTACCTGGAAATCAACGTCCAGCAGTCTGGTTATTTTTTCCTGGGCCGGAAACTTGTAGGCAACCGCCCATCTCGGACATCTTGTAACAAATCCGAGTTTTTCCTGCTCGGATATCCGGTTAACCTTGATGACAATCCCGTCTATATCGTAGGCTAGACTGTCTCTCTTTTCCTGAATGCTGTCATAGAAGGATTTGCAGAATTCAAATCCTCTGCCCACCCTGGTTTCCGCGTTTACCGGGATCCCAAGTTCTGCCACATATCTGATCCTTTCCTCATGGGTTGCGGGTAAATCCACTCCTTCCATAATTCCGATTGCATAGCAGTTGAACATGAGAGGACGTCTTGCGGTCTCCCGGGGATCAAGCTGTCGCAGTGATCCGGCCGCAGCATTCCTTGGATTGGCAAAAATTTTGTCTGTAACAACTATTCGATCTTTTCTCGGATGATCCGCATTGAATTTTTTAGCTGTTTCTATTTCCCTGCGGACACGTTCGTTCCACTCATTGAATCCTTTACGCGGCATTACCACCTCACCTCTGACTTCGAGACGGGTCGGGATCCGCTCACCGGTAAGTTTCAGCGGTACATTTTTTATGGTTTTAACGTTCATGGTAATGTTTTCACCGACCGTGCCGTTTCCACGGGTTGCCGCTCTGACAAAATTCCCGTTCTCATAAAGGATACTGCAGGCAAGACCGTCAAGTTTCACCTCACAGCTGAATTCAACCTGTTCAGATGAAAGTTCCCGGGAAACCCGGCTGATAAACTGTTCGAGTTCCCCAGCTTCGAAAATATCCTCAAGACTGAGCATCGGAACTTCATGAGTTACCTTCTCGAAACCCTGAAGAACTTCATCTCCGACTCTCTGGGTCGGGGACTCAGGCAGAATAAACTCCGGATGTTCCGCCTCAAGCTGTTTAAGTTCATGGTAAAGTCGGTCATATTCAGAATCAGGGACTGAAGACTCGCCCAGGGTATGATATTCATAAGAATACCTGTTTATTAGCGTAACAAGCTGTTCTATTCTTTCTTTAACGTTCTGAAAAAGCACTTTAGTTCCTTAATATAAAAAGAAACCGATAGTTCAACACCATCGGTAACATCTGTATCACTTTATCGTTTATTTTGGCTTTGTTGTAAAGATGTATTGATACAAATTTACAACATTTATAAGCACATTCGTTTAGAAGCTTGAAATAAATTTCCGTTTCTAAACGAAATTCTTAAAGGATTCGCCACATCCGCTACTTCCAGTTTTGCTGT
>ODAI010508331.1_pt1 | contig 22715 bp, 14 predicted proteins | sample 1539321 | NCBI WGS metagenome assembly ODAI01 (sample SAMN02144231, study PRJEB22623) | gut metagenome | biome: sheep rumen | host: Ovis aries | place: New Zealand | reverse complement strand
GAAACAGTGCGTATTTAAGGCTTTTGGCTGCTTTGGTGCAGTGATCTTACTTGTGGTGTGTTAAGGGGATAACCATATTTCATTATGCATTGTTTCCACGACCATTATCTTGAACTCCGGTGTGTATCTCTTGTTTGGTTTTCCTTTAGGCATAAAAATGCCCCATTTCGTTAGATTTCAAATTGGTATATCTCTATTATACCACATTGTCTAACAAAAGGGAAGCATTTCATCAAGCGTAGTCAGTTTTATTTTGAGTTAATTGCATTATTGCTTGTAAAATTTAATGTAATGATAAACAAACCTCTTTAATGCATTTTATTGGACAACATTCAATATCTTATGTTTTTTGGAATTTACTAAAATAGCTATATTATTTATCTGTTTTATATGATTATTGTTATCTTCCATGATTATGATTAAAAAATCGGTTCAAAACTTGACATCTATAAACTTAATGCGATATAATAATGAATGTATATTTTTTGTAAATCTAATGGATTTACATACTATGAAAGGAGTCGTGTTAATGAACACAATACCCAAGCGCAAACCAACAAATAAGTTGATTGCTATGGTACTAGCCATAACAATGACCTGCGTTTATGTGGTCGGAGATAACTATGCTCCGATCGTCGCAGAGAAGAGCAAACCCAAGTCAACTGATTTGTTGACCCAAACACTTGATTACAGTACAGACTTGTTCCCAAATACGGAACTCAAGGATGTTAGTGAACTTGTGTTGGCAGAGAATACGACATATATGGGCAAAGCGAGTCAATCACTGGTCGAAGCATTTGCTAATATGCCGGAGAACGTGGAGTCAAGTGAGGAACTAGAGAAAAGCGTTGCTGATTTCAGCAAACAGATCTCAGACCTCAAAGCTCGGACAACTGAAGAATTAAGTGATACTGATGATGGCTCAGCTGATTTTTCTGAATATCGGGACACTGTTATCTCGGGTTACAATGATCTTGAAGAATTGCTGTCAAATGTTACTGTTGAAAATTATGAAACAGTAATGGCAGATATTTCCGCTTTGATCAATCCTGAAAAGCCCTATGTTTCACTGGCTGATGATCTTCCTTTTAACGATGTTTCGGATGATAATATAACTTATTCCACATACAATCCCGAATCGGTTACCGATTATCAGATCGAAGATAGCAACTATTCAAGTGATGACTTGGATCAGACAAACGATACTACGATCAATGATGATGTAAGGACTGAATTTGCGGATCTTGAGAGTGTTCTTGAAGTTTATCAGTACATCAAGAACAACTACACAATGGAGTTCTATTTTGGCTCTCGCAAGGGCGCTATAGGAGCTTTTGCCGAAAAAGCCGGAAATGACTATGATATAGCAAGCCTTCTGATCGGTGTACTCCGTGACAGAAATATCCCTGCACGATATGCGACAGGCGAAATTGAGATCACGGCAAAACAGGCCATGGAATGGACTGCTACAGATGACATAAATGTTGCTATACGCTCGATCGCCGCTCTTGGAATCCCCACTACGGGTATGATCTCTGACGGTGAAACCGTTGCGGTCAGATTAGAGCATACATGGGTCGAAGCATATGTTCCTTATACCGATTATCGTGGAACGGGTAATCGTTCCGGTGAGCGCCTTTGGATACCGCTCGATGCATCTTTTAAGAAGTCTATACACAATGACGGTGTTGATCTCAGTGGTATACAAGACTATATCTCAGATCCTAACAATCAAGTAACCGATACAACGGAGCTTAATGGAGTAAATATTGGAGATCTTAATGATATTTTAGACTCTGATCATTCTGCTTTTGTTAAATACTTGCTTGAAAATGGATATGGAGAAGCAACATTAGCTGAAACATTTGGCGGCAAAAGTATTGTTACTACAGATTTAGGATATCTTCCACTTAGCCTTCCCTATCAAAACACAGGTGATGTGGAAAGACTAAATGACATTCCTGATGCCGATACTGATTCGGTAACATTCAGACTTTACGGTAACTCGGCAATAGAAAATGATTTCTCAGGTTCAGATTCAATAAAGTATACTTACCTTGCACCTGATGTATATGGAAAGCGCATAGTGCTTTCTTACGTTCCAGCAACACAAGCAGATCAAGATGTTATTAATGAGTATGGAAATATTTTCTCTACACCTGCTTATCTTGTAAAAATGAAGCCTCAGTTAGTAATTGATGGAGAGGTTGTTGCAGAGGGTAACGTTTGCAATGCAGGCTATATGCAGCAGTATGCTATTACTGTACATAATGGAGCAGCATCTAATAACGACTCTATTATATCCAATAATATCGAAGTTGGCGGTATGTATTGCATTGCTATGGATTACGGCAATATTTCCGCAAATGAACTTCAAAATGCAGCTGAGTATATGGATTCCAAGAAGGATTCTACATCAGAAGAAAACATTTATACTGAAGAAATCATGGGCGGTATGCTCAATTCTGTGGCAAAGATTTACTTTGCGCAACTTGATCAATACAATACGGTTCTTGCCGGACAGAAGAATGTTACAGCAACAAGAGCTTTAAGTCTGGGTATAGTTGGATTTAAAGTCAATGTTCAGTATACATTCAACAGACCTTCCGAACTCAACGAGGGCGGAATCTTCCTTGATATTGGTCATGATGTTCATAGCGTCATATCAAATACCAACACTGATAAAGACGAAAAAGCCTATATGCTTCAGGCTGGTATATATGCTTCTGCTATGGAGCATGGTGTTCTGGAACAGGTTACCGGTATAGAATCAGTTTCAACGATTAAAACTTTACAGTATGCTCAGGAACATAATATTCCTATTCATACGATAGTAAAAGAAAACTTAAACGAAGAGCTTAATACGATTTCCGTATCTGCTAATGTCAAGCAAGAGATCCGTTCGGCTGTAAATTCTGGAAAAACAGTAATAATTCCAGAAAGAGAGATCACCATTAATCAGTGGTCTGGCGTGGGATATATGGTTCTTGATCCGGATACATTTGCCTGCGGATATATGATTTCCGGTGGCTTAGCCGGCGGATCAATGACTGCCGGTCAGATGATCGGTGAATATGTGTCTGCTGTTATCCAAGGCGCCATTTCCATGATCCTATGGGAAGTATTCAAGACAGTTGCTCTGGCTATGTGTCCTTGCGGTTGGGTCTCTGTAATTGGATTCCTTATAAATTTCACCGAATTTGTCATGATGTTAGATTGTGCTCTCCAGATGATTGAATTATGGAATATGTATCAGGCTACCGGAGAAATCTACTATTTACAAGAACTCGGTATTCAAGTAGCCGCATTTGCTACACTTAGTATTGCATCCAAATTGTTTGGTAATAAGATAAATGAATTAAAAGAAAAAATCAATTCCGCAATTAACGAAGCAGGGCTTTCTGGTACATGCTTTGTGGCAGGAACTCTTGTTTCAACTCCATTAGGATTGCTTCCGATTGAAAAGATAACAGATAAGACAAGTGTTTTAAGCTTCAATCCGTATACACTTGATTTAGCAGAAAAGCAAGTCGAAGAGGTGTTTGTAAGAGAAACCAATAAACTGATTGATATTGAAGTCAATGGAGATACCATAAGAACAACTCTCGATCATCCATTCTATGTTCCCAAAAAAGGTTTTACAAGAGCAGTTGAACTTAAAGCCGGAGATGAACTTTACACAGTAAATGGCGAATATGTTGTTATCGAAAAGATTCAGCATGTGATACTCGAAGCACCGATTAAGGTATATAATTTCAGAGTAGCTGATTTCCATACATATTTTGTAAGCGAATCACAGATTGCCGTTCATAATTCTAAGTGTCCCACAAGTGCTAATTTTGATCCCGGTACAGGCAGTAAATACGGTCACTCCATATCGGAACACGGTAAACAAAGTAAAAATTCCTTAATGGATCGTGCAAGAACAGGTTACGAACAGCAATTAGCATTTGAAAATGGTTCGAGTACAAAACCGCCCTCCACAAGTCCTGAACAGGGACATTGGCTCCATAATGGCAAAGCAGCACAAGTAATGGATAGTGCGATGGCGAATCCCAATGCGCCCAAAGGAGGAGGAGTATTAGAGGTTTCTATTCCGGAAGGTATCGGCGAAGTTATTGCTTGTGAAAATGGTGTAATAAATATCTATCCGGCAACTAAAGCTCGTATTGTAATCAAAGCAGATGGAACAGTAAAAACAGCTTTCCCTATCAGATAACGGAGGAATTGATTTGAGCTTTAAAATTTATCTGTGCTATCCGGAAAAACTAAATATAGCGCCTGAAGATCCTTCATATTCTCCACAAAAACATGAAGTAACATGGGAAATGTGCAAGGTCATGAATAAAACCAATGAAATTGAATTCTATGTCAATGGTATTTCTTATAAAGATCGAATGACCGGTCTTAGGCTCAGTGTTGACTGGGATTTGGCTGTTCTGCTTGAACAGCTGCCGGGCATTCTCAGAAAAATATCAGATAATGATTATAATTTCAGAATTGATTTTTATGAACAAGGAAGCGAATTCTTTTTACAGTTCAGCTCCGATGAAAGCGAAACTGTTGATGTAACTTACAATTCATACAGCGGTTATGTTACTTGCAGCACATCGGTTGAAAAATCAGCATTAAATGCTATGCTAAAAAATTTATATAAAGATTTTATTTTTCTCTCAAAAACAATATGTGGATATTTATATGAGTTTAGCGACGCTTCGATAAATAATCTTTTAAGCATTGAAGAATTATTATAAACCATATTATTTGAGAAAAAGCACTTTAATAAGTATCTGTTACGGAAATACTGATTAATCGCCATTATTGATATACTATATCAATAATGACAAAATACACAATGTATTTTGTTACTGTGATTAAATCGGTGATTTCACAGGTTTATGATCTGATGATACTTAATAATCTCTCATAAAACTAAAAACAAGGAGGAAGAAAATGAAAATATATAAGCGATTAATAGCCACTTTATTATCACTTACGCTTCTGCCTAATATTTCCGCATATCAAGTTCTAGGCTTAACAACTGAAAACAACAGCAGAACATTTGATGAAACTATTGATCTTTCTTTCGGATATTTGATTTCTAAACAGAATGATGATCATTCATGGACAGTGAATAATCATGATGACACTGCCGATATTATCAATTCACTTGAGTACCTGAACAGTGTTCCGAATTTTTCAACAACGGAAAGCCTTGAAACCTTTCCGTTTATAACAAAACAATCGGCAGATTATTTAACCTCAAAAGACTATTTTAATATAGACGAGGTTTCGCATTACTTACTATGTGATATTCTGCAAAAGGATGAAGAAGCTTGTAACATCATTTTGAATTTTCAAAATTCCGATGGTGGCTTCGGACTTGCCGAAGGCTACACCAGCGACATCATCGACACAAAGCTGGCATTAAAAGCTCTGACTGATATAGGTGAGACCGAAGCAATGACAAATGCCGCGCTTTACATCGCATCACTGCAAAATGAAGACGGTGGGTTCGGCTATCAGCAGGGATTAAGCTCTAATGCTTATCTTACTGCTGACATTGCTAACATTCTCGTGGATACTGTAGATGTCAATCCGGTGCTGTCATACTATCTTGAAGATACTTTTACAGCACTCGACAGCTATCTCGATACAACATTTCCTGCCTTAAACGATCTCTCAGAAAGTGACCTTGATACAGTATATCAGCACTTCTACACTGCTCTGTACAGGCTGAAAAGGGACGGACGCTATGATGTGTCCCCATACTATGCTTTACAGGCAGAGGACGGCGGAGTGTTCGATGACCCTATGGCTACGGCACTTTATCTTGAACTGCTCGTAAGAGAGCAGAATGCACTGGTAGCTAATATCGATAATATCGCTATCACCAATGATAAGGGCTACGCTGTATCAGCTTTCAACTCAAACGAAAACGTAAATATCAGCGTTATCAATGAGTTTGAAACCAATAAGGCTCACTTTGAAATGTCTGTCATTAAGCCTGATGGTACAGTTATTCCTCTTGAAGGCGATACTGCGGTATGGAATACTGCGGAGAATCCTGATGGAGAGTATACTGTTCGCGCTGAGATAATTCGCGACTCAAACGATGAAGTTGCCAAGTCCTTTGAACAGACATTCAGAATTCAGCATCGTTTAGCAGTTGACAGCATTACGCTTGCTTTGAGTCAGCCTTATTCAAGAGTTGGTGATAAAGATTCCGTTGAAATTACAGCAGAATTTGATATCAGCAACTTTACAGAGGATGATAAGCTTGCTATCAATTGGGCAGTTACTGATGTTTCAGGTACTGTGATTTCCGAAGATACAGTTGATATTACCGAAGCCGATGTGGCTATGAACTACATTCAGCTTGGCAGCTTTACTCCCGATACCTCTGCAAGAAATGCATATATTATCAAAGCAGAGCTTATGTCAGGAGAAAACCAGATAGCTCAGACTTCAACAAACTATTTTGTATCTGACAAGAGCGTTGCAATAACCTATTCTACCGATAAGGACTACCTTACAGAGATAGATGATAATGCAGAAGTAACATTAAATCTGCGTGATGAAAGGGTCGTTGACCTTATATTCACAACATCATCTGAGAATACTGAGCTTATCGACAAATATGCTGCAGAAATCGAAACTATCAAGGATAAGCTTGAAAGCATGGGATATATTGTAAATCTCAGCAATGTTTCAACATCGTTCCTTTCTGCAAAAGATGACCATGAATGGATAGCATACGATCACCCGGGATATGATACGCAGTCAGGATATACAAAACATATAGTATCTGATAATACAAATATTCAGATGCTTGGATATAGGTATGACCCATATAAGGATTTCCTGTTTGTTCCCGATAAGAATGATTCTCAGAAGATATTTACGTTCGATATTCAGCGTGATAAGACTGACTGGCATAGTATGAACGGAGGAGGATTCCTCTTTAATACTACTATAGATGCTGAAGCAAACACGATCAGCGGATATTATGTTCTCATAATGCGAGATGGATTGAGATTATATGAATTAGATGAGATGAATCTCGATTCTTTCAGAAACAGAGGATATGCCGGAAAAGAGATCAGCAAATTCCAGTTTAAGGATGTTTATGCGGAACATCACATTAAGATCATTGCAAACAGCGACACTGTTTCCCTCTGGGATGGCGGTGACATTGTAATAGATAACGCAGAGCTTCCTAATATCCACGGCAATGGCTATGGACCGATCACAAGCCATGCAAGTCATAGCTGCAGTCAGAGATCATATTTCACGTTTGCCAACATCACTATGCAGACCATCAAGGGCGAAAAGCTCCTGAATATTCTCGACAATTACAATTTTGAAAGTGACAACAGCAGATATGTTATAAGTCTTAGCGATACGCCTATCGAAGATCTTGATGATGAGGAAGTTCAGAAAAATGTTGCACAGAAGATAGTTGATAAGAAAATAACATTTATCGGACTTGGCGATGAAGACTCTACGGAACAGTACCGGAGTATAGCTCAGCTTATCCCTGATAATGCTTCTTTCTATGAGTATACAGATAAAACAGCTGTCAATACCATTAAGAACAATATCATTGATACAGAAGAAGCTAAACGTATTCCGGATGCTGATGCTGTTATTGCAACAGACCTTACTATAACCGGTGAACTTCCTGACGGTTCATCTTTTGTTCAGCAGTATGATGAACTTCACGAAGGTGAAACTCTCAGCTTTGTAGTACCGGTTGATCTTGATGATCTGACATCAGGCATTGATGCTATACTTTTAAAGAACATCAGACTTGATTATACTGATGAAAACAATATCGCAAGAGTCAAGACACTCGATAAGATAACACTCCCTGTTATTGGCTCTGAAGGAAAGATCACCAATCAGGTCACTACTGATAAAGAAGCATACTACGAATATGAAGACGTAAAGATCTTCGACAGGATCCATAACAATTCAGATATAAGAGCCGCAAAGGGACTTACAAATGTTATTACGATCACAGATCCTGAGGGCAATGTGATCACAGAATACACCAAAACACTCAGCGAGATCATGACAAAGAGCTATGTCGAGGTTTCAGAGATATGGAATGTTGCAGATCAGCCCGAAGGACAGTATACTATAATTTCCAATGTATACGATGGTGACGTATTGGTGTCTGAAAGCCAGGCCGTTATCGAAGTGGTTCATCATGAATTGCCACAGTATGAGCTGACAGGTTATCTGAATACATCAGGCAAGCTGTTTAAGGCTGATGAGAATATTGATATAACCAGATATATCGAGAACATCGGAAGATATGATATTGAAAATGGAAAGATCAATATCAGGATCATTGACACAGCACACGAAAAGGTAGTTTATGAAAGAGAAGAAGTTATCGATCTCTCTATCGGAGAAAACAATACCGATTCATTCAGTGTTGTTCCTGCAAATGATTTCACTTCAAGAGGCGGTAAGGAATACCTTATCACTTATGAAGTAACAACAGAGGACGGTCAGACAATTGAATTACCGGGCGATGGCTTTATGCTTGACGGCTTTGATTTCTCATTTATGGGAGACGACGTTCTGTTTTCTATGAATGATGATGCGTCAATAAAGGGTATTCAGATGAACGGCTGGCTTATGAATGTATACGGCAGTATGCATTCAAATTCCAATGTTGAAGCAAACTGCTCTATTATTACAGTCGAAGGTGATTGTTCATCAGTTTCAGGAGCACAGTTCAATACTTGGCAGACACTGCTTGAAAATGATCCGATCACTTCTGAGTTTATTGAATTCCCCGATGTACTGAGTGTAATTAAATCGAGATTAGAGGAAACAGTACTCAGCATTGAAAACGGCTGGACAAGTGAGAACGAAAATGAATTCAGGATCTACGGAAACAGTGTTGTAGCTGACTCTGATATATTCAGCAGTAAATCCCTGATCATTGATCCCAGCAACTGCTTTGCTTCATCATCCGATGAGGGTATCCTTATTTGCAGTGAAAAAGATATAACTATCAGGTCAACTGATGTGGATATCAAGGGTATCATCTATGCTCCTAACGGAACAGTAAGGATCGAATCAAACAACTTCAATATTCACGGAAGGATCATTGCTAAGAATATCATATTCCAGGGAAGTATCTTTAACGGTGAAACTTTTGATGGAGATTTGAACCTGTTTAATTAACTGTAATAATTAAACGCCAATAGGTCATACTGAACCGCACCACATTGTGCGTACAACACCCAAAAGCCCCTATGGCAAATTAAAACTGACTTCGCAATTCAAGCGGAGTCAGTTTTTTTGAGTTGAATGCGCTAGTGATTGTAAAAATAGATGTAATCATCAATGAGCCGTCTTGCATCGGCAAATGTTATCCTGAATCCGAACGATACATAGTTCAAATAAAAGGCAGCAGTTTTATTTTCATGAACTATTACCTTCTTCAAAAGCTCACCATAGATTTCGGTGCTGTCACTATCCAATGAAGCGGTTTTCTTGACATCACTTATGTAATTTTTGATGCTGTCAAGCTGTTGCTGATGTGCCGTATTGATTTCTATGAACTTCATAAGGTTAATTGTGATATAATTTAATATATATTCATACTAATCATATTGTATTAGTAGATTTTTTACGTTATAATATACTCATGAAAATGCAATTAAAATTTATTCTTATGATTGTTTTGCGAGGTGCTTTATTTTATGACTTTACAACAGATCAATTATCTTCTTACCATAGCTGAATCACGATCAATGAACAAGGCTGCTGAAAAATTATTCATAGCTCAACCCACACTTACCGGAGCTGTGCGGGATGTGGAAAATGAGCTTGGAATACAGATATTTCACCGTACTCATAAAGGTGTTATTCCGACAGCCGAGGGAGATGAATTTTTACAAAAGATAAAACGTGTATATCAACAGTATGAAGATGTAATGGAAGAATACGGCGAGGAAACGAATATCCGACGTCGCTTTGCTGTTTCGATGCAGCACTACTCCTTTGCAGTCAAGGCTTTCATAGAAATGGCAAAACATTACGACTCAAACAAATTTGACCTGGCACTTAGAGAAACCGCAACTGCAAATGTGATAAAAGACGTAAGTACAATGAAAAGCGAGATAGGCATAATCTATACCTGTGAAACCAATCAGCGTATGATAAACAAGTTGCTGCGAAAGAACGAGCTAGAATTTCATTCACTTATCGTGTGTTCCGCAAGTGTTTATCTTGCAAAATCACATCCGCTTGCAAAGGAAAAAGAGCTTGGTTTTGAACAGCTTGACCCGTATCCTTGTCTGTCATTTGAACAGGGTAACGAGGACGAGATATATTTTGCCGAGGAGATACTTATCGAACACGCATATCAGAAAACAGTCAAGGCTACAGACCGTGCGACAATGATGAATCTGATGGAAGGACTGAACGGATATACATTGTGTTCGAGCATATACTCCGAAAAACTCTGTGGAGATCAGTTCATTGTGATACCTTTCAAGGATGATGATAATATCCAGAGCAGTATGAATATAGGATATATCATCAAAAAAAACAACGAGCTTAGCAGTATGGGAAAAAGATTTCTTGATGAAGTAAGAAAAGAGCTTGAATTAAGAGAATAATAGTAAAGCCTGAAAGCATTTTATCTGCTTTCAGGCTTTATTGTTATCTGCGATTTAACCGCTGACCGCTGCGGAATAAACTTTTTCAATGAATTGAAGTGCTCCGGTATATCCGATATATGTACGGTTCAGAACTACTTCCTCTGTAGCTATTGTACCGACTTCCACCAGCACGGCATTCTTTTCCTTTGCAACATCCTGCTCCCATGAAGAACCGAGGATAAGCGGTGTACTGTTTCCGAAATCAAATTCAGATAATTTCTTCTCTATGAGATAACCGTCTTCAATAAACTCAACGTTTCCGTATACACCTTCGGAAAGCTCGGTATAAAGAGCAGCAACATCTTCTCGGTATTTGACCGGAGTATTATCTGAAATTATCTGTCCTACAGGTATCAGTCCCAACTGGTCTGCAAGGAATTTTGAAAGTGCAATATTATATGCCGCATCTCCGACAATAGCAAACTTTGAAGGGAATCCGAACCAGTATTCTGCGAAAAAGTCTGCAAAATGGTCCAAGAAGTAATAGTATCTTTTTGCTTCCTTTTCTATGAATTTCTCAGCCTTTGTATTATCTATATCTGCAAATTCCACAACCTGACGCAGGAAAGCAGTTGTTGCCTCCTCACCAACAGGGATAACAGGTATATGCAGATAAGGCTGATCGTATTTTTTTTCAAGATGTTTAGCTACTTTCAGATCAAGCCACGGAGAAAGCACAAGATTAAAGGCTGCTTTCGGGATACTCTTCCACTCTGAAACACCTGCGCTTTCACTGCCGAAGAACACATTAACTTCAAAGCCTGCGGCTTCGAGTATACGTTTTATCTCAATGATATCTCCACGCCAGAATGTATTGAAGTAAGGCGCTCCCATCCAGAGATTAATAAGCTTCTTGCGGCGGCGTATACCCTTTGCTTCTCCCACAAACTGGTCTATTATCGCAATAATGACTTCCTCGTGTGCCCACAGGTTATTTCCCTTAAATCCGGGAACCTCTGCATGAACTATGGGATACCCTTGTTCGCGGTATGGTTTTATTACTGATGCGACATCATCTCCCACAAGCTGTGGAGAACAGCCTGACAGAACTACGAACAGATCGCCCTTCATGATCTTCAGAGCTGACTTTATAACTCCGTCCAGTTTCTTTGCACCGCCGAAAACGATCTCACTTTCTCCCGAATTAGTACCCGGGATATCGCCTCCGCCTGCACCTGCCGAACCCTGAAAGCCGTTGCAGAATGACATTGTAAAATACTGCTGATCCACGCATCCGGGACCGCAGTTGATCACTGGAACTGCCCCCGGGATAGCCGATACTGTATATGCCGCACCAATGGCACACGCATAGTGGGGATGAGTGATCGTTGTATGTTTTTTCTTAGCCATTAGTCCTGCACCTCCTTAGTAGTTTCATCGAGCACCTCGGGGTGCTTTGCAAGAATAAACGGATCCTTCTGACTTAGCCACCAGTCACTGTATGGCAGCCCAACGTGTCTCTTTAGTACCTGATTCATCTTTTTACGTGCAAGAACGTCAAGTACTGCCTCACCTACACGTATCATACCATCATAACCTACGGGGAAATGTTCATCACCTATGGCAAAAGAGGGTATTCCCATTCTTGCGGCGTTTGGAGCAAGTCCGTTGTGACGAATGATAATGAAATCTGCTTTCACTCGGCTGAGAAGTGCAGGGAGCTGGAAGGGCTGACATTTGCTGACTGTAAAGTGAGGTATATCACCATAGTTATCTACAAGGGTCTTCAGTGTGTTCTGCTCTTCATAACCTCCATCGTATACAGGATCATGATGGAATACGACAGAACCATCAACTGTTACACCAAGATCACGAAGTACAGATATAAGACCATGTGCATAAGAAGAACCTGTCAGCACAAAACCGTTGACGCCTTTAAGCTTTTCTTTCAGTTCCTCTATTTTGGGTCGTACACGTTCATGCTCGGCAGCGATATACTCTTCTGCTTCTTTCTCTTTTCCTACCTGCTTTGCGATAGCACGAAGCCATGCATCCGTACCTGCAAAACCGTATGGCTGAGGAGCTCTTATCTGTGGTACACCATAAGCCTCTTCAAGAGCGGTTGCAAAATAAGAACCGAGAGTATGACAGAATGTCGAAGTACAAGCCGCTTCAGATGTCTGTGCAAGCTCGTCAAAACTTGCTATATCCATGATATAGTTTACTCTCAGCCCAAGTGGTTTGAGCATATCGGTAAAATAATCCGTACCCCAAAGTGCGACGATATTAATAAGATCTGGCTGCTTTTTCGGATTCTTATTTACAATATGTCTCAGGACAGCGTGCTGTGAGATATCAAATCCTGTTGACCAGTGCTTTGAACGGAATCCTTCGCACTGCATAGGTGCAACAGGTATCCCAAGTTCGTCTTCCATCTCAGCTGCGATACTGCTGAGGTCTTCTCCTATTATCGCAGTTGAACAGCTCATAGAGAAGAATATAGCCTTTGGGTCATAGCGTTCAAAAGCTTCTCTTGCAGCTCTTTTAAGCTTTTCAGATGCACCGAATACCATGTCATTTTCAAGGAGGTTGGTAGTCATGATGTTTATATTTCGAGGTTCTATGCCGCGGCGTTCCAGACCATTGCGAAATGCCAAATTAAATTCCGGATTTCTCGCTGTACAGCCCACAGGTGAATGCTGAATAAGTACGCAGTCACGGATATTACCTGCCTGGCAGGCTGCTATAGAGTTTGCACACATACTCTGTTGGTTAAAGGGCATATTAAGTTCACATAAACGGCATCCTTCGCCGTTTTTTCCTGCACCGGGACATTCTCCCTTATGTCTGAGCGCACGTTCCTCATAACGAGACAGTTCAACAAGTTCAGATGCTTTTCCGTCCCATGATATTATCGAACCAAGACGCATTTCACGGTTCTGAACTGTTTCAAGATCAAGTTGTATATTTTTAGCCATAGTTTTTTCTCCCTTTGAATATCACTAATTTTTCCAGCGCAGAAAACGCGCCTCTATTGCTTTCACCAGATTAGTGACTAAAGTTACGATCGTTCCGAGAAAAACGATACCGACCATTATTCTTGTAAAATTGCCGAAATTGGTGTAGTACTGGATATAGAATCCGATACCACTGTTTCCGCCTATCATTTCTGCCGAAGTGAGAAGGATAAAAGACAGGAGCAATCCCATATTACAGCCGTCAAATATCTGCGGCAACGAAGCAGGCAGCAGAACACTGTAAAGCATATACGGCTTTGACGGGCAGAATATCTTTGCACTTTCAATAGTAGTTTTGTTTATGTTCTGTACTCCACTCATCGTTCCTGATAATATTGGAAAGAAAGCTGTAATAAAAATAACAAATATAGAGCAGCTTTTGAATGTGGGCAGAAGAGCTAGTGTATAGGGAATAAACACGATAGGTGGGATGGAGCCGAGAAAATTAGCGATCTGCTCACCTACTTTACCTACCTGTGCGTTCCAGCCGAGGAATAAGCCTATCGGTATCGCAGTTATAAGTGCAAGTATGTATCCTGTTGTTATCGTTATCATACTTACAGCCAGATCATTCATTAACCGAGGAAGATCGCTGACAAACTGTTCGGTCACGACATCGGGAGCCTTGAATATGTCCTGCGGAATAAGCACAAATTTCGCAGTAAGCAGCGTCCATATCCCGATAAATGAAAATATCACACCAAAAACACCGTTTGTTGTTTTAATTCTGTCCTGCTTTCTCCTTAATAAGATAAGTATGATATAAGCGATCTCCAGTATCAAAAGCAATCCCGCAGAATATTTAGGATCTCCAATTTTTTTGGTATGTGAAGGCATAAATTGTATAAATAATGCGGCAAGAAATAAAATATGTGTCACTGAGAGCAGTCGTTTGACCCTTTTCATTTGTCTCTCTCCTTATGATAATCAAGAAGATATTTATACACCTCATCGTCGGGATCTTCTGCAGCAACAGCGTTTAGTGCCTTGTCATAAAGTTCGGCGGAAAGTCCATGTGATATATCGAACTCATTTACAAAGCCGGTATCTACAAGCGCATCATAAAAATTCGTCATACCTGTGATATCAGGATCAGGATTTGCTATCTGGCTGTCATAATCATATGTGTCTTTTCTGAGTGATCCTTCATCCACATCTACATATTTCTGAACATCCTTGATAGTCTTGTCGGGTTCTGTCTTGTAAAAATGGTATGCACGGATAAGCGCACGAAGGAAGGCTTCATAAGTATCCGGATCTTTCTCAAGTGAAGATGTAAGTGAAGCTTGTCGGCAGCAGACATGATCTTCAAAACCCGATACTGTTCCGCTGTTTGAAAGAATGACATAGCCCTCGTCCTCTGCAAGGATACGATAAGGCGCATAAAGTATAGCCGCATCAATATCATCGTTTTTCAGCGAATTGTAAGCATCTGCTCCGTCAGCAAATATACTGAATTCTATTGAATTTTCAAGTCCCAGTTTTTTTGCAGCCGAACGATAAACGATATATCCAGAGTCAACACCCTCAACGCCTATATTTTTGCCCTTAAGAAGATCCAGAGACCAATCCTCCTCTGGTATCCCCTCAACTAACTCAGGCTTGACGATAAGTCCGTGACCTGCGATCATAGCACCGCCGAACACGGTTATTTCATGTCCGTCACCGAGATATGTTACAAGCTCACTTGAACCAAACGCACCAACGTCTATTTTACCCGATTCAAGAGCTGCAAGTTCACTGTTGTTCTCACCAAACATAACAAGCTCTGTGTTCAGCCCTTCATCTTTGAATAAGCCCTCCTCCTGTGCAACAAAATAGAGGAGATGCCCCGGGGACGGCAGGTAGCCTATTTTCAAAGAATCAGCATTTCCTTGTGAACTAACTGCCGATGCATTTTTTCCCGCACAACCTGTTAATGAAAAAACTAACAGCAGCGATGCCAATAATGCTTTTGATCTTTTCATTTTTCAATTCAGCCCTTTCCTTGTTTTCAGATTAATTTACCATGTTTTATTATTTTATCATATAAATCTTTATCTGTCCAATTGTTCTTTTTGAGTATTGATTCTAGGAAAATCCGATATCCGAATAGTTTTGCTCGTATATAAAGAACTGATAAAAACATGATATTGTTGATCTTAATCAGACCTGTAAAATGACTAAAAAATGCAAGTATGCCGATTTGCGGAGCGGAACTTTTCCTTGATGATTTATCTCCTTCTGAATATGGATTCAATGCTTCATAACAAAAGCGACCAATCTTTTGAACCGTGCCAGTAAAAACGTACAATGACAAGAAGAGCTTCCTATGGTTCAGCGTTATGCGGGATCTTTTCTTTTATACAGAAAAATAACGGCGTATTAGAGAAATGTATTCGTGGGTGGTTGATTTTGAAGTATGACGGAAAAATGTAATGAAGGTAGGATGAAACGATAGGATTTTTTACTGTCTAATTTTTAGACACCTTATAAGAGAGCAGAGCTGCATCTATGTTTTATAATTTCTTTGTCCGGTGGGTGTATTTCGTTTTAATATTCTTTCATGCACCAAACGATCTGCATGATAATAAGCATGAGATATAATACATATAAAAAGCAATACACAGCATATTTATAAAATACAATATATAATATTTTATATCTAAATATCAAAGTTAATAAATAACATATTGTATTTTAGTATTCGATAAAAAATCCACACTCGGAAAGACTTTCCTTACCAAAAAGCAAGACCATGTAGAAATTTTTTTCATACATGGTCTTGTTTTTATGTCCAAAAACAATCAATTTGGTGATATCATACAACAGTAACGATGGTCTATCAGTAAAATTAAAAAAGGCAAGCTGCAAACTTGCCTTTTAAATTTCACTTCTTTTTCTTTATAGTATAAATTGCATATATGATACCTATGATAATGATTAATGGCAAAAGAACTTTTATAATCATCGAAAGCGTAAATACCAGAAGTCTTAAAATCGATGCAGCCGTAAGCACCATGACGATTGCTGACACAACCTTAATGGCTTTACTTTTACTTGCTGCAAAAAAGAAAAGAGCAACAAGGAACACGCCTATTAACACAGGAATATTAAATATGATCGTCAACATGATAATTTACCTCCTTTCTTTTTACTGTTCTTTTTAATTTTATACATTATAACACAAAAGAACGATAAAAGTCAATATTACCACTCCCCTTATTTGTCATCCAGAAGTGAACGTATCTTGTCACACAGATACTCGTTCTGTCAAGGTGCAGACACTCTATTTTGTCAAGCTGACCACTATATTTGTCAGGGCAGAATGCTCCTGAAAAAACAACAGCGATAAACCAAAAACAAAACGGTATCTTCCCGACCTTGTGTCCGGGAGGATACCGTCTTTTAATTTATTCGGAAATATGGTATAATGGTTAATAACCATATTTCAGAAAGGAAAAACGATAGCCGTTTGGTAAGCTCGGAGAGCTGGAGATAGATTTTGTTGCAGAACTCGCAAACCGATGCCCACAAAACAAAACCATCGACCAGCCCCACTCCGTCCGCCACATACCGCCGAAATAACTTTAGTCAAAATAACCAAATCTCCCCGAACCCACTTGACAAACTAACAAATATGAGTTAAAATAACAGTGTTACGTAACACTGTTATCAAAAGGAGGACACACCATGTCGGAAAAGATCACAGATAATAAAGAGAGCCGCGAAAAGCTTGTAGAGTGCGCAAAAAGAGAGTTCCTTGAAAAGGGCTTTACGAAGGCTTCTCTCAGAAAAATATCCTCGGAGGCGGGGCTGACTACGGGTGCTGTATACTTTTTTTTCGGAGACAAAAACGGATTGTTTGAGGGCGTGGTGGGTGAAGCACTGGCTCGGCTGAATGCAGTGCTTGAAAACCACTTCGCCCGCGATATAGAAGCCGACCTGCTGACATATGAGCATCACAGCGGTGACCACGATGATTTCAGCGAAGAACTCGTAAATGTCATCTATGACCACTACGATGAGATGACGATACTCCTCGACCGTTCGGCAGGGTCAAAGTACGAAAGATTCGTTGACGGCATTATCGATAAGCTGGACAGCTCATATATCGCCCTTGCGGAAAAGTACGCCGCCTGCGTGCCGAACAAGCGGGTCAACAGAAAAATGCTCCACTGGCTAACCCATGTGCAGATAAACGCTTTCATACATATGATGCAGCACGAAAAAAACAGAGACAGCGCTCTGCATTTCATAAAGCCCGTTATGGATCTGCTGATAAAAGCGTGGATGGAGTATTCATTGGAAGACGATATGTGACGTGATATTCTGCGGTCATCCCGCATTATATCATATACTTTAGTTAGCTTATTCTAACCTTAGAAAGGGGAAACAAAAATGTTTTTAGAGATACAAGATGTCAAGAAAAGCTACGGCAAAGACACAAGCTATATTCAGGTGCTGAAAGGTGTCAGCACCGCCGTTGAAAAGGGGCAGATGTGCGTTATACAGGGTACAAGCGGTTCGGGAAAATCGACGCTTCTCAACTGCATCGGCGGACTTGATACTATGGATTCTGGGTCGGTCAGGGTAGACGGCAAGGAGATATTCGGTCTGCGCCCCGCTGAACTTTCCGACTACCGCCGCGACTATCTGGGATTTATTTTCCAGTTCTATAATCTAGTGCCTAACCTCACCGTAAGAGAGAATATACAGGTCTGCGGATATCTGACGGATTCTCCCCTTGATATGGAGGAACTGCTGGAAGTTCTGGGTCTGACAGAACATCAGAACAAGTTCCCCGCACAGCTTTCGGGCGGTCAGCAGCAGAGGTGCGCAATAGCCCGCGCCCTTATCAAAAACCCGAAACTTCTCCTTTGCGACGAACCTACAGGCGCTCTTGATTCAAAGACCTCCCGAGATATCCTGATACTTTTGGAGAAGATAAACAAAAAGTACGGCACTACAATGCTGATAGTCACCCACAATAACTCCATAAAAAATATGGTGCATAAGGTCATCGTTATCAAGGACGGTCAGATCATAAAGGACTACGAAAATGAAAAGATAGTCCCCGCCGCCGAACTGGAGGACTTGTGATGAACAGAGTGCTTAAAAAGCGTCTGCCCCGCGATCTCAGGGCAGGGATAGGGCGTTATACCGCCCTGATACTGGTCATCGCCATGGGCATTTTTCTGGTACTGGGCATCGTCGGTTCTGCTGAAACAGTTCTGCACGGCACAGTCGAAAAGCGGGCTGAATTCAACACCGAGGACGGCTTCTTCACAGTGTTTCTGCCCCTTAACGACAGTGAGATCGATACCCTTGCCGAGGGCGGTACCGAGATACAGGCGGAGTTCTTCACCGACCTTTCAGTTGATGAGGACACCGTGCTCAGAATGTTCAAAAACCGCGAAAATATCGATAAGATCATTCTCGATGAGGGCAGGCTTGCCGAAAAATCAGGGGAGTGCGTTCTCGAAAAGCGCTATGCCGCAGAAAACGGCGTGAAGATCGGGGACAGCATAACAGCGGGCGGACATGGATTCACGGTCACGGGTATAGGTACTGTGCCCGATTACGATCAGCCGAAAGCAAAGTTTTCCGATACCGCTGTGCAATCGCGGTATTTCGGGCTTATTTTTGTCACGGACGATTGCTATGAGGATATCCGTGCCGAGGGTGGTCTGCCCGCAGAGGAGTATGTCTACGCCTACAAGCTGGGGGCTGATGTCACCGATGATGACCTGAAAGAGAAGATACGCGCTGTCAAGCTTGATCATATGAAAGTCGAGGATAAATATTTCCGTGAAACTATCGATGATCTCCTCTCCGACAGACGCAGGATAGAGGACGGAGTCAACTCCCTGACTGATGGCACTGCCGAACTCAGTGACGGCATGACCGAACTGGAGTCTCACAGTGCTGAACTTAAAACTGCTTCACAGCAGCTTGTTGATGCCTATTTTGCACAGGCGAATGAAAAGCTGTCAGCGGCAGGAATGAAAGTCACACTGAGGGAAGAAAACTACGCCGAAGAACTTGACGGGCTGATAAAGATATCAAAGTCAGAAGAACTGAAAAACCTGAAAGACAGCATTTCGGGTATAATCGCTTACCGTGACGGTCTTGCGGAGTACACCGACGCTGTCGGCAAAGCAAAAGAGGGTTCTGCCGAACTGAACAGCGGCGCAGGTGAACTGCGTGATGGAATTGACGAACTGCTTGATGCGGCTTTCGATATCGACATCGGGAACCTTGTATCATTCGTTTCCCGCGGCGATAACGAGCGCATAGAAGCCGCGGCAGACGATGTGATAATGGACAAGAACGCGGGTCTTGCGGCGGGAGTTATCGTCCTTATCCTTTTCGGCTACGTGATATCTGTTTTCGTGGTACACCGCGTTGAGAGCGAAGCCCCTGTCATCGGTGCGCTGTACGCTCTTGGTGTTAAGAAAAAAGACCTTCTGCGGCATTACATAGCTCTTCCGACTTTGATAGCATTCATCGGCGGAGTAATCGGCACAGCACTTGGATTTTCACCTATCGGCATCGGTATGCGGTTACAGACAAGCTATGGCTATTTCTCACTGCCGCAGTACGATATCTGCTATGCGCCATATCTGCTTGTGTACGGGCTTGTACTGCCACCGATCATCTCGGCGATCGTTAATGCACTTGTGATAAACAGCAAGCTTTCGAGGACTGCGCTTTCCCTCATCAAAAACGAACAGAGCGCTTCAAACTACCGCAGATTCAATATCAGGTCGAAAAACTTTATGACCCTGTTCCGTGTAAGGCAGATGGTGCGTGAACTGCGTTCGGCGGTGACAGTTATCCTCGGTATGCTGGTCTCCCTGATGGTGGTGATGCTGGGTCTTGACTGTATGGTGATGTGTCAGGCAGTAAAGCATGACAACGTAGCCGATACACAGTACGGCTATATGTATCTCTATAAGTATCCCGAAAAGGAAGTCCCCGCAGGCGGAGAGAGCGCTTTCATCAAGACACTTTCCACTGACTCCACGGGTAATACCCTTGATGTGACGGTGATCGGTCTGAACGAGAACAGCAGGTACTTCGATGCTGACCCTGAAAAGGGCATGAATAAGGCAGTTATCAACAACTCCCTAGTTCAGCGTTTCGGCTATGATATCGGCGACAGGGTGACTTTCACCGATGCTGCGGCTGACCGCGACTACACTTTCACCGTGACGGATATCGCGCAGTATTCCCCGGGGTTCACGATCTTTATGGATATAGGCTCCATGCGTGAACTTTTTGGCGAGGACGAAGACTACTTCAACGCTGTCTATTCCGCTGATGAACTTGATATCGATGCGGGCAGACTTTACAGCGTCACCACCGCGGCTGATATCGAAAAGAGTTCGGGCGTATTCACAGAGCAGATGAAGCCGCTGGTATACACTCTGCTGATCGCGGGAACGGTGATATTTGTCGTAGTGATGTACCTTATGATGGGCGTGATGATAGACCGCAGTTCCTTTGGTATCTCCCTTATGAAGATATTCGGCTACCGCCCGAAAGAGGTGCGCAGACTGTACTTGAACGGCAATATTATCATCGTATCCGTCGGCGGGCTGATATGCATACCGCTGGCGAAATTCCTGATGGACTGCATATATCCGAGTTTTATACCGAATGTTGCCTGCTCAATGGCGCTGGATTTTCCGCCATATCTTTACCTGATACTGTACGTCGCAGTGCTTGCGGTATACTTTATCAGCACTGCTTTGCTGACAGGAAAGCTGAAGCGGATAACCCCCGCCGAGGTGCTTAAAAACAGAGAATAGATTTACTTTCTTTTACCGCCGTCTTTCGCTTGTATGAACGAAAGACGGCGTATTTATATTTACGTTTAATATTCTGAAAAATATTCATTGTAAAGGTGCTCTTACAGTTATTTCCAGCCTTTGTTCAAATGAGCTCAAATGGCGTAAACAGGCGTTTTTATTGCAACAACTCATTTATAAAAACCTGTTTTGCGCTTAACTTTTGTTTTGTGCATAATATCGAAATATATACATATTTTTATTTGCTATCTTGACGAATATTTTCGTAATGTTATATATAGTATCGTTAGAGCCGATTGTTTCAATTAACTGTAAGAATCAAAGTGTTTATGAAAGCCCCCCGCAGTGTGAACTACACCGCAGGAGATCTTTGCCATTATATTGGTATAAGGTTACGAAACGAAATAATCATTTCACCATAATTTTGAACGCTCTGCCTGTAATATCCTATTTGCCGTTTACTTTCGAGCAAACCACTATATCATACTTGCTGCCTGCTTTCAACTTCGGTGATGTGAATACTGTTGTCTTGGCATCGGTGTATGCCTGTACTTTCCATCTGCCTGCAAGCTTTACGGCGATACCGTACTGTTCAGCATTGGGAACAGATGTCCATTTCATTCTGAACTGATGAAACTCCTCGCTGTATTCAACAGCTGTCACCTTTGGATATACATTTTTAGCGACAGAAACCACAACGGCGTTAGAGAAATCCATGTTCCATTCTCCGTTTATTTTTGCGATAACAGCAACCTTGTAATCAGTTCCAGATTTGAGATCGTCAAGCGTGAAAGAAGTGCCGTAACCTTCGCCGAGTATTTTCCATTTTCCACCTGCGTATCCGCACACAGCGTACTTTTCGGCGTTATCGATCTCTGTCCATGTGAGATTTACAAAGCCATTGCCGTTTTTATATGTGATTTTCGGTGCTGCAAAAGTATTCTGAGGTATCTGTGCGAGGGTCTTATCGATCTGCGGGATAATGCCGCTTGCATCTTCTGTGCCGAACCAGTAGAATTCGCTCTTATCGGTGGTGTTCCCTTTACCAGTTACAAGGTTGCGACAGGTATTTTCACCGAACCTTACATTCCCCCTGATAGGTGCTGTTTCATCTTGGAAGCTTGCACCGCCATCAAGATAAGCTTTTGAAATTGATATTGCTCCGTTTACAGCCATACCGAAATTCAGCGGCAGAATGAATGTACGGAAAGTCGTCATCATTCAGAGCCAGTCTTCATACATCGCAGTTTTTCATGATCTCTATGATCTCG
>ODAI012209126.1_pt1 | contig 22717 bp, 18 predicted proteins | sample 1539321 | NCBI WGS metagenome assembly ODAI01 (sample SAMN02144231, study PRJEB22623) | gut metagenome | biome: sheep rumen | host: Ovis aries | place: New Zealand | reverse complement strand
TTCATGGTTTCCTCGGAAAGCTCGCGGCCTGCGAAATAGTCATAAGCCTGTTTGCCTCTTTGGTCTCTCATGGACAAATAAAAATACTTGGCAGCTTCTTTTTGAATCTCAAAAAGCTGTGCTTTTTTGTTTTGTGCAGCCTTTTGTTCTGCCGTCAGCTCTTCCCTCGGAAGTTCCACACCCACCTTTGCAGCCAGTGTTTCTACGGCTTCCGGAAAGGTCATATTTTCATGCTGCATCAAAAAGGTATAGGCATTTCCACCCTTTCCACAGCCAAAGCAGTAAAACATCTGCTTTTGCGGAGAAACGGAAAACGAGCCAGTCTTTTCGTTATGAAAAGGGCAAAGGCCAAAATAGGTATTGCCCTTCTTTTTTAAACTGACATAAGGAGAAATCACATCAACAATGTCCACTTTGGAACTGATCTCGTTGATAATCTCCTCCGAATACATTGGCATGTTTTAGTACTCCTCCCAGGAAATCGGAATAAATATCTCGTTAAATGTCTTGCAGGCAAAGGAATCCGTCATTCCGGAGATGTAATCACACACCACCCGCTCTAATGGTTCGCCTTCGTCCATATACATTCCGCGATATCGATCCGGCAATGCATTGGAGTTTTCCAAATAGTAACGATATAATTCTTCAATCATACGACTGGCTTTGGTTTCTTCTCCCTTTGCCACCGGATTGGTATATACATTGGTAAACAACCAGCTTCGAAGCTCCTTCATAGCCTCGTCAACCTCAGTTGACATACGAATCTCCGGAGAACCGGTACTATTTATAATTACATCATGAATCAGGCGATCCAGCCTAGCCTTAACAGAGGTTCCGAGAGTGTTTCGAATCTCCTTCGGTAAAGATTCCTCTGCCATAATCTTTCCGCGGATTGCATCATCCACGTCGGAATTGATGTAAGCAATCTTATCCGCAAGGCGAACAATCTGTCCCTCCGGGGTCGCCGGATGTCCACTGGTTCTGTGATTTCGCATTCCGTCTCGGACTTCCCATGTAAGGTTTAAGCCACGGCCCTCCTGCTCTAATTTTTCTACAACACGAACACTTTGCTCCGCATGAATAAACCCCTCCGAAGACATTCTGTTTAAAACGCGCTCCCCGCAATGTCCAAAGGGGGTATGTCCCAAATCATGTCCCAATGCAATTGCCTCTACCAAATCCTCATTCATTCGAAGTGCCTTTGCAATGGTTCTGGCATTTTGTGAAACCTCTAGGGTATGGGACATACGGGTACGGTAATGGTCCCCCTGCGGGTCCAAAAATACCTGTGTTTTGTTTTTTAAACGACGGAATGATTTGGAATGTAGAATACGATCCCTATCTCGTTGAAATACCGGACGAATATCGCACTGTGGTTCTTCCACGTCTCGTCCTCTAGAATTCTGATCCAATGTGGCAAATTCACTTAAGGTCTCTGCCTGCATCTGCTCAATCTGCTCACGTATTGTCATATTTTATTTCCTCACCAAGACACAAAAAAAGGTTTCTACTGTATTTATTCCGCATACATCGTAGAAATCCTTTTTATTTTTTATTATTCTTTTAAATTTTGTTTCAATGCCTCAAAATCAACGGAAGAACCAATGGAATAGGTGGTGGGTTCATCATTTCTGGCCATTTCCTTAATCCTCTTTACTTCCGCAAGGAACTTTTCCTTATCACGGCTCTTCGCATAAAGAGAAGCTGTATTTCTGGCATCATACAGGGCGTCATGGGCTTTGCCGTCAAACAATTCTCCCGCCATATAAAGTGCCTTTTCCAGGGATAGTGAATAATGTGCCCCTACCAGCGTTCCGTATTCCTTTTGGAAGTCCCTCCAACGCTCCAGCAAGTATTTTGTTTTTTCACTTTCCGGAATCTTTTTTAACTGCAGTTCGTGTGTCAGTTGCAGTTTATCGTTTGCACTCCACGCAAAAATCGTAAAATCCCGATAGTGATTGCACCATTCCATAAAATCGGCAAAGGCCTTTTCAAAGTAAGGCGCCTTTTCTAACCGCTGAATCGTAATCCCGGTAAGCAGTCGAATGTGCTCATCAATATAGTCGGAATATCGCGGTTTTACAAAACGCTTAAAAGACGACACTTCAACATTTTTATCATTTAAAACCACTGCGCCAATCTGGATGATTTCCGTATGGCAGACGGCATACTCCTCAGGATGCTCCTCCGCAAAAATCGGCTGCATTTCAAAATCAACAAATATATTATACATATGATTATTTTACCATTTCAAAACAAAAAAGGAATCCCTTTTCGGATTCCTTTTACAAAGTGCAGGAAATGGGACTTGAACCCACACGATATTGCTACCACAGGCACCTGAAGCCTGCGCGTCTGCCAATTCCGCCATTCCTGCATATTCATTATTTGTCCACATATGGGACTTGATTCTCGGCGAGTGGGGACTCGCCTCGGTCGGTGCTGCTGCTTCGCAGCGTCGTCCACCGGACGACCGCACCCCACACGATATTGCTACCACAGGCACCTGAAGCCTGCGCGTCTGCCTATTCCGCCACTCCTGCATACAAGAGGTATTTTATCTATTTTTATATATAGTGTCAATAAAAAAGGCGACCAGATGGAACGGTTCTCTTTCTCCCCTTTCTATAGATAGATATAAATAGCGTGCCGGCACTGCAAATGTGTTTCCGTGACTTGAATCACGAGTTGAGAAAAATAGAATTATATTTTGTACAAGAAAAGCACGAGGCACCCGGACGGTGCCGAGAGCGTAGGCAAGGAGCATGGATGCGACTTTGCTAGCGGTGATTTTCTTTCAAAATATAATTCGTGATTTTTCCAACGAGTGATTACGGAACGGGACACATTTGCAGTGCCGGCACGCTATTATATTAATTAAAAAAGGAGGCAGGGAACCGTTCCCTTGCCTCCTTGAAGAGCTACTCGATAATTTCCTTCGCAAATCTCTTTACATCGGCGATGTCCTGGTCGTTTGGACGGCCCTTATGCATCATTAAAAAGCTGCCGCGGCAGTAGAAGTTTTTCTCGTCAACTTCGATGCCCATATCTTTAATGATTCGGGATATTTCCGGGTACGCGCGCTCTGCCAATGCAGAGGTAGAAAATACAACAATCTTTCCAACCTTTTCCGGATCCAAATCCGCGATATAACGCTTCATCTCATCCGCGATTCCGTATGCATAGACACTTGCTCCCAAAAACAAAATATCCGCTCTTTCCTCCAAATGATGCTGTGTGTTTAACGCTTCCACTCCGCATACTTCCGCGATGGCGTCCGCTAACTTTTTGGTGTTTCCGCTCTTTGAGTAATAACGTACTGCAACTGACATTCTAAAAACCTTCCTCCTTTATCATGTCCCTTTTTTAAGCACGAATTCGAATATCCGTAAGTGCCACCTGGTCTCCCGTTAAGGAAACGTAAATCTTATCGTTTCCGTCATTAATGGTGGTAACGTTTCGTATATCGATTCCGTTGTTACTGGTAATGGTTGTAATCTTATTACCTTTTCTTCTGATGATTATACTACTATCATAACCGATTTTTCCAATTTCTTTCCAACTTTCCCAGCCGTCGAAGAAATCACGTTTTCGCATCTGTATTTTGTTGGTGGAATAATCACCGGTTTCCCATGCCTCTCCGTCCAGACGAATAAGAGCATATTCCTTATAGTTTTCACCGTTTGGCATCTTATCGTCCGAGTAGAATAATGTCACAAAAGGGCAATGCCAAACAAGGCGTGCCGTGGGAAGATGCATGGCATGGAAATTAATCTCCATACCGTCGGTTACCTCCACTCCTTCTGTGAACGCGGTTCGATATCCGTCCACCTGAATGTTTGGTACATCGCCTTCCATTCGATTAATGTAACTTACCTCTCCTGCAATTCGCGGGATGGCATCCTCGGAGATTTCCTTTTCCTCTCGGGTAATATGAACATTATCGATATGACAGTTTTCTCCGGTAAGTCCGATATAAACAAATCTGGAATTATCCGGCAAAGCAACGATTGCTTCCATAGAACCGTATTCACTGTCGATACGAAGCATCATATGGTCTAACACTCTGGCCGTCCGAATCCTATATTCAATGGCCTCACCGCGATCAAATACTTCTTTTTGCACCTCACGCTCCGGATTGATATGGAAGTCCACTTTCATATTTCTGGCACCGGAACAAATGCTGTGACCGTCAAACCAAAGTTCACCGTATTCGTAGTAGTTTAAGGTATCCACATCACGAATGGTGGTATGCACTCTCGCATCTAAAGAGTCAAACAAAACGATGGCCGGCATACAGATATCTTCTTCCCCGTTCTTCTTCGGTGTCACGCGAATGTTGATGTTTGTCATGTTCGCCGTTACCGCCACACCTTCGGAAACCTGATCTCGGTACTCACCGCAGTCTAATATCGAATCGTCGGAGAACTCACGTACCTCCACTCGTTCCTGCATCTTATACTCACTATCCAAATCAATCATATGAAGCATCAGCTTCGCGTAAACCGGATCAAACTGAGTACCGGTACCTTTTACGATTTCCTCACGTACCTTCTGCTGCGGAATGGGATCACGGTAGCTTCTCTGGGATGTCATGGTATCATAAGCATCCGCCACCGCTATGATGCGGGCAATCTCCGGAATTTTTTCGCCTGATAGGCCATCCGGATAGCCGGTTCCGTCATAACGCTCATGATGATAATGTGCTCCCACACTCAAATAAGGGAATTCCGATATACTCTTTAAGATATCCCTTCCGATGTTCGGATACTGTTTTAACTGCTTATGTTCCTCATCGGTTAAAGCAGAATCCTTCATTAAAATCGAATCCGGAATACCGATTTTTCCGATTTCATGAAGAAGTGCCGCATAATAAACCTGTTGGCATTCCTCTTCGTCTTTGCCGTTCATCTTTGCCAATTGCTTCGCATATTTTGCCACACGGGAGGAATGACCTTTGGTATATTTATCTTTTGCATCAATGGCCCCCACAAAGGCAGAAACCGTCTGATCAAACAGTCGGCTCTGTAAATCCTTTTCACGCTTTAACTGATTGATTTCTATAAGCGTCGCCTTTTCCACCGCTTCATTCGAATCCATCAGGGCAAAAACATATAACAATATTACCATGAACACCATCGACATATTGGTAAGGGAAATGCCGTAAGTAAAAATCTGGGCAATCGCAGCAACCAAAGGCACCAAAGCAAACGCAAATAAAGAAATACGAATTCCTTTTCTGAGCTTCTTTGTCAACTGAACAATCGCAGAAAGAAGTATCACAAACACAACCAAGGGAATCGTATAACAAACCAAAAACAACGGTCCACGCTGGTAGCGGTTATGCTCGTCAAAGGTGTAGTAGATTCCGCTCTCCTGTGAAAAGATAATCAATATCTCACCCAAAAACAGCAGCCAATCAATCGCCGCCAATCGGAAAGATTTCCTTTTCAGTTCTCCCTCATGTGCCAACAAGTCCTTTAAATACAGGTTGAACGCAAATAACACGAATAAAGTCAGCGAAAAAACCATGAAGTTGGAGACGCGAACCCACCAATATCCCGCTTGCGTTTCCACGCCTCGATAAAGATACGCACAACGATCAAACTCCAACAGACAAGCCGCTCCCAGTTCCAAAAGAACCAATGCTGTCCGTCGCTTCCTTGACAGTGTTTTGGTTAGTATAACAAACAGCGCAATAATCACACAGATAGCCGTCAGGGATGACATAATATACAATTGATGTTCTCTGATAATATCAAACACGTTTCTTCTTCCTATCCTAACTGCTTAAAGAAAAAATCCGAAAGCTGTTGCAAAAGTTCATCCCTTTGAATGCTCTTTAAAAAGTATCCCTGGGGATTTAGCGACATGACCTGCATAACGCTCTCTTTATCACTTTTTCCCGTTAAAAACATAACCGGAATATTTCTTGTTTCCGGCTCGCTTCGAAGCATTTCAAGTACCTGAGGGCCTGTGGTTACCGGCATCTCATGATCCAATAAAATAAGATCCGCCTTATTCTTTCCAAGCCATTTAATAGCCTGTAATCCGGAGTTTGCCATGGCCACTTTGTAATCCTTTTTCAACCACTCACGTACAAGAGAAAGATAGCTTGCATCATCATCCACGATGAGAATGGTCTTTTTGAATTCTCCCGCTTCACGTTTTAAAAATACGTCTCGAATGGCGTCCACAAATGCATCATTATTCAGGGGACGAATAAAGGTTTTATAAACCACGTCTCCGGGAATACGATCCAGCATAAATTGCATGTCGTTTTTCTCGCAGATGATAATTACCATCTTTTCCTCTTCGGAAAGTTTATCCGTCAAGAAATGGAGCGCATCATCAGGCGGACGTTCTCCGTCATCCATGTAGATGGCAACCAAAGAGGTGCCCTCCCATTTTGAATGAATGTCCGTAATGTTCCAGGTTGAAAATACCGCATCCAATCGCGCATCCGTTATTTTTTTCATAATGGTACGGACAAGGAATGTTTCCTTCTCGCCGATTAGCATTACTTGATCTTTCTTACCCATACGTCCTAGTCCTCTTTCTTAATCATTTCTTCCATTTCATCCCACTGGAAGTTCTTTAACATTCGCTCCAAATTAAACATTTTATCCGCATCTTCCTTCGGAAGTCGGTATTCCTTTAACTGTTCCAAAATCATCTCCACGGAGTCGTAATCCATTTCCGGAATCACTTCCTTAAGCGCCGAATACGCATCCTTTAAATCCTCTTCGGAGATTGGTTCTTTGCCTAAGTCGTCCTCTTCCTCTTTAATCAAAAGCCCCGCCAGTTTATCCTTGTAGGAAAGATACTTCACAAGCATCTTTTCGTTATGTTCTTTAATAAATTCGATGTTTTCTTTGTTTCCGGCTAACTCAAGATCTTCGCACTCTTTGGAAAGACCCAAATCACCGATGATTCGACAGGAAGATTTTAGCGCGTGAACCTTTACGGTATAGAGCATATAATCCGCATCATCGTAGGCCTTTTGAATCACCTTGATATTTCCGTCAATGGTTTCCAAAAACAGCTGCAGTGAGAAGATAAAGGCATTCACACCGCCGGAGTTTTTGATTCCTTCTTCCACATCAATGGTATCAATATCGTAAATCCACTTCAAGTTCTCCGGCAGTTCCGTTAACTCTTCCACCGCATCTTCTTTTGTTGCCTTTGTCATGATTTCCTCCGGAAGGTGGCGCATAATGGTTTTTTCCAAAACTCTGGAATCTATAGGCTTGGTCAAGTATCCGTTAAATCCGTTTTGGATGTAGAACTCCTCGCCGGCGGTTACGTTAGCGGTAAGGGCATATACCGGCAAATTCGGATAGGTTTCTCTGATATGCTTACAGGTTTCCACACCGTCCATTCCCGGCATCATATGATCCAATAATACGATATCAAATTTTCCATAGCGAAGTTTTTCCAAACATTCCTCGCCGCTTGTAGCAGTGGTTAAGAACATCTTTGTGGGTTTTAACAATCCCTTAATGACATTTAAGTTCATAGGATTATCATCCACCACCAAAACTTCCGCATCCGGTGCGATAAACTGCGGTACATACGGCCCCTTTGCCATGGAGTCGTCCGTTTCTTTAAACTCACCGATAGGCTTTCGATCCACTACTTTTTGGTTTACAACCAAGATGAATTCCGAACCTTCTCCGTATACGCTTTCACACCAGAGTTTTCCGTTCATAAGTTCCGCAAACTGACGGGAAATATCCAGCCCCAATCCGGTTCCCTGAATTCCGGAATTCTTTTCCTCATCCAATCGCTCGTATGCAGAGAAGAGTTTATCCAAATCCTCTTCTTTGACACCGATTCCCGTATCCTTTACGGAATAACGAAGGGTAAACTCATCTCCGTTTTTCGCCTCTACGGAAACCTTTAATTTAAATCCGCCTACCTGGGTATACTTCACCGCGTTTGTAAGAAGATTTAGAACAATCTGCTTAATCTTTCCTTCATCACCGAAGAATCGCTTCGGCAGGGTTTCATCAATATCCAAATCAAAGCGCAAATCCTTTGCGGTAGCACGGCCGCGAATCATGGAACAAATGGCACGAAGCATATCCTCCGTATCATATTCCTGCTCCACCAAATGCATCTTTCCGGATTCGATCTTTGAAATATCCAAAACGTCGTTGATCAAATTCAAAAGTGATTCCGTGGCATTTCTGATATCAAGAGCATAATTTATTACCGATAAGAAATAGCCCTTCGGTACATCCGTGGCATCCTCACGAAGAATCATCTCATCCATACCCATAATGGTATTAATCGGTGTACGAATCTCATGAGACATATTTGCCAAGAATCTGGACTTTGCACTGTTTGCACGCTCCGCTTCTTCCTTTGCTTCACGGATTTCATCGTACTGTCTTCGAACAATGGTGGAATTCATAAAACGCCAAACGATAAATCCTGCAAAAAGAGCCAGCAAAGTTAAAAGCATAATCCGGACGGATAAAAGTTCCAATGGTCTCGGTTTCTTCTCAACAGAAAATACCGCATCCTGATTTACCGCACCGCTTGCTTCATTGATAACCTGAATGTGCAAGTTATATTTACCGTATTTAAATCCGGTATATTCCAAGGTGGAAAGATCGCTTTGCTTTGAGGTCATACCTCCGTCGTCCATTTCCTCAAAGTACACCTTTACCGTGGGGTTTGTCATGGAATAATCCAAAACCACAGGATAGAAATAAATACGATTAACATTGGCAGGAATGGTATATACTCCTCTTTCATCCGGCAAAATCATTTCCTCATCCGCCATGATGTACTTTAAGTCAACGCGAATATATCCGTCCTGATTAAAATAGTTGTTAATATTTACTCGGTTTACCCCTGCTCTTCCGGAAATATAAAGGCCGCCGTTTTCATCCAAGTAACTGTAGGCATTTCCCGTAGGAACGGAAGTCATGCCGTTGGCGGTATTGTACAATCGATACTCAAAAGGCTCTCCGGAAAGCATATCCTCGGCATCTACACAGTACACACCGTAGGAAGAAAGTACCCAAACATTTCCGTTGGTATCGTAGTAAATATCAAAGTTATTGTTATAGGGGAAATTTTCAACGTTTTTAATGTCCCCGTCTTGTAAATATTCAATGGAGTTGGAGGTAATCACCCAGGTGACCCCACGCTCTTCATCATTTTTCAAACGAAGAATTACATCACTGGTAAGCCCGTCATCACGGCCTAAGTGGGTCACATTTCTTCCGTTAATCTTATAGATGCCGCCTCCGTCGCTGCCGCAAAGAACGGTTCCGTCGGGAAGTTCATCCACGGTAAGTAAGACGGTGTTATTTAATCCGTCCTCTTCTGAAAAGCATTCGGTATATTCCCCGTCTTTTATGACTGCAAGACCTTTGTTGGTGCCGATCAGGATTCGTCCGTCCTTTGTTAAGGTGGCACATCTGGTTTCATTGCATAAGAATCCGTTTCCTTCGGTATAACTTATAATTTGATGATCCTTGGTATAACAAATCACACCCATATCGTTGGTATAAGTGCAAATCCAAAGATTTCCGTTTTCTTCCAATAAACAACGGATTCTCGAATCCCCGATAAATCCGGTTAACTCGTTTTCTTCGGCTTCAAACGTCCCTACATTTACGGCACGAAGTCCCTTGTCGGTTCCGATATACAAAAGACCGTCATGCATGCAGGTGGCATTTACCACTTCATCCGAAAGTCCCGCCAAACCGGTAACGTCTTGGAAGTTGTTGGTAATTAATTTCATGACACCCTGTCGGGAAGAAGCATACCAAAGATTTCCCTGATAATCCGGCACCATCATTTCAATGGAACTGGTAAGAGGAATGTGCTCTAAGGCATGGAAAACATCTTTATCATCCAAATATCCCGCCACGGAATCGGAGTTTACCCAAATACGTCCGCAGGCTTTGGTAATCCAATAAGCCTCTCCGTTTAGCGCCACATCGATGGCCTGCATCTTATCCACCGGTGTTCCGTAAGTTCCGTAATACAAAACATCTTGATCCGTTCCGATATAAACCTGTCCCGGATGTTTTTCGTCCGCATAAAATGTGGATACACGGTTTAATCCCAAATCAGCCGGTTCATAAAAGGACGTTACTTCCCCGTTTTCAATGGCAAAGAAATTTCCGTTTCTGGAATTTGCATAAATAACACCCTCGGAATCCGCCATCATCCGAATAATATATTCATTATTGATACGAGAATCGTCTACCAAAACAATTCCCATATCCGGATCCTCATAACAAATACCGGAAGTGGTTCCGATGTAGACTCTTCCGCTTGCATCCTCCGCAAAGGCACGAATGGTGGAAGACGGAAGTCCTTCCTTATAGGTATAGTGAATCTGACCTTCCGATGTCACCTTTACCACACCGTTATCGTTTGTACCCACCCAGACATTATGATTTACGTCTTCGTAAATACATTTGGCGCTGGTAAGACCTTCGGAAGCATCCAGTCGTTCAAAGGTGTTTCCGTCATAGCGAAGGACACCGCTGTAGCCGCCGATCCAAATATAGCCGTCACTGGCCGCAAAGACACAGTTGGCATCGGAGGTAGGCAGTCCGTTATCCGCATTGTAAATCTTTGTGGAATAACCCACGTTTGCAAGCTGTTTTGTAACCGCATAGCCGCCTCCAAAAGTGGTGTTTCGAACCGCTTCCTCCCCGTCATTTGTCACTGCCGCATGCAAATAAAGCGGCCCCTGCGCAAGGCATACCGCGAGTACGAAAACGGTAATCAAACCTATGACATTTTTTTTCATTCTCCCCTTATTTACCATTTCAACGCCTCTTTCGTTACATATCCTGATATTTCTTCAATACCAGTTTTACTTCGGGCAGTGCAGTTAAAAATGCGTTAATACATTTCGGATCAAACTGAGTTCCGGATCCCTCTTCCATAATGGCAAGTGCCTTTTCCAACGGGAATGCCGGCTTATATACACGTGGAGATGTAAGTGCATCAAATACATCCGCCACCGCCATGATTCGTGCGGAAAGCGGGATCACCTCTCCGCGAAGTCCTTCCGGATAACCTTTTCCATCCCATCTTTCATGATGGTAAGCCGCCATGTTTCTGGCTTCTTTTAAGTAGTTCTCACCCTCGACGGTGGCGATGGCTTTTTCCATAATCTCCTTACCGAAGGTGGTATGGGTTTTCATGATTTCATATTCTTCATCCGTAAGTTTTCCCGGCTTATTTAAAATCGTATCGGAGATATTAATCTTTCCAACGTCATGCAGCGGTGCGGACATCACCACATCCTGCATGTATTTCGGTGTTAGTTTCTCCACGTAATAACCGTTCTTTTTTAAACTCTCGGCAATAATCTTTACGTAAGCCGCCGTCTTTTGAACATGAGCGCCGGTATCGGAATCTCGGTTTTCCACCATGTCCGCCATGGTAACGATCAAACCGTTTTGCATCTTCGAAGTAGAGTCCGCAAAGTAGTTGATATCTCGGACTTGATTTGCGGTGTCCACCGCCATTCTGCATAAGGAACGATAGAGTTTTTCAATTTCATCGTCGGTATAAATATCAATGTCTCGAAGTTTTCGAACCATGTGATCCAAATCTTCCTGGCTCTTTGAATGGGTTGCAAACTCATCTGTCCAAGCAACCAGTGATGTAATGGGATGTACGATATTTACATTTGTCATCCAAATACCGAGAGAAAGCACCAACAAAAAGAATCCGGAAAAAATCATAAGTACTTCGGTGATATAGTGAAGTACGTATCCCGGTAGCGCATCCATTTCCACATCCGCGCCCACATAGGCAACCGTCTGTCCCTCACTGTCTTTTATGGGAGCATAAGCGGTTAAAACCCAGCCGGAAATCCCGTTTGTAGATTCGATGGGTTCGATTTCCTCTCCCGCAAAAAGTGCATCCAAGTACGGTTCAAAGGCTTCTTCAAAGGGAATCACTTCACCGGTTTTTAAAGTTTCCGCATCCTCGGAATCCAAATCCATAACCACATGGCATCCGTCTTTCTCAATCTTCATAACGTATAAATATTTAACATCTGTAGAGGAGTTTCGAATCAGATATAGAGTGCTCTTTGTCTCATTATATCCTCTGGCAAGTTCCCCCTGTTTTAAGAACTCGTCAACACGGTTTCCGTTTACCACCCCTGCTGCGGCATAGGCGGTTGAAATGGCGCTCTTTGTATACTCCTCTCGGGTCGTTCGAATATACTGGGTTACGGAAATCCAGCTCATAACCACAGCCACAGAAAAAACGGTTAATGTAATGGCGATCACCATCTTTGTTCGAATGGAACGCTCTCCCTTTTGTAAAAGAGATCCGTTGTTTTTAATCTCTTCTTTGGAAAGGGGTTTCTGTCTCCATCCGCTGTTCCAAATGGAAAGAAGTTCCTCCTTCGGAATAAACCGTGATACACCTAAAACCACCAAAACGCAAACCGTCTTATCCACAAGATTTAAGCCCAAATTTGCAACCATAGAGGCCGCAAAGTAGCTCCATCCCGTAATGGCAGAAATCGACTCCGCTGTTTCCGATATATTTTGAAATTGATTATCCCCGATAAGAATCCACTGAAAAACGGTACCCAAAGTACCACCGATAAAAGATACGATAAGAATATATAAAAAGATATATCCCTTACCCTTTTTGATTTTGCCGATACCGACAAAATAAGACGTCGTCATGGCAATCGCCACGCTGATAAAGACATAATAAAAAGAATATTCGTTAAACAAACCGCAAAAAAAGTTTGTAAGTACCGCTACCAAAACACCCGGGGAAATGCCGCATATTGCAGCCACTCCCATGGTACCGATGCAGTCTAAGTACAAAGGAAGTCCTGATTTATAGGTTAAAAACGCAAGAAACACATTCACTACCACGCCACCGGCGGTAGCAATTCTGCGTATCCGATTATACTTTTTGTTCTTCCTGTATTGCAGTTTCACGGTTCTCCCCTCCCGTAAGGTATAAATGCCCCAAAACATACAATTCCATTATAAAAGACTTAAAAGATTTTATCAAATTAAGCCGGTAAATTTCTTTGATTTTTACTTATTTTGACCGACACAAATCCTGCAGTGGGCAAACAGCGCACTTTGGATTTCTGGCAAAACAGATTTCACGTCCGAGGGTAATGATTTGAATATTGTATAAAATCCAGTGATCCTTAGGCAGTTTTTTCATCAAATCATACTCGATTTTCTCAGGATCTTCTTCCTTCGTAAATCCCAGCCGGCGTGAGATTCTCTTTACATGGGTATCCACTACGACAGATGGTTTATGATAGATATTTCCCAAAATCACATTGGCGGTTTTTCGTCCCACACCGGGAAGAGCGATTAACTCCTCTAAAGTATCCGGAACTCTTCCGTCATATTTTTCCAAAAGCATACGGGCACAGGCAATGATGTTTTTTGCCTTGTTATGAAAAAATCCGGTAGAACGGATATCCTCTTCCATCTCAAAAAGATCTGCATTTGCAAAGGCCTCTAGGGAAGGATACTTTACAAACAAATCCTTTGTGACGATATTCACTCTCGCATCGGTACATTGTGCACTTAAAATAACAGCGATCAGAAGCTGCCAGGGAGTTTCATGATTTAAGTAACAAATCATTTCCGTTCCGTAGACATCATCCAATCGCTTTAAAATTTCCAACGTTCTTTTATTTGCCATATTAAATAATCGCCAAAATTTCTGTTATAACCACATAGGTTCCTACCACCCAAAGGAGCACGGCACCGATGGTATATGCGTAAGTCTTTTGTTCAAACCCATAATGGTATCCGGTCAAGATTCCACCGATTACCACCAATACATAGCAGATTACAATGGCGATCAGCATTACATAAACATTTGCGGAAATAAGACCGCATGCCACACCGGCAGCCAGTGTATATAATGACATAACCACCACCATACGTATATAAGAACTGATGCCGAATTCGCGTCTTTTTTCCTGGATAAATTCCTTTTGGATGGCTTTGATAATCAGTCGCACGCCCAGTAAGAAAAAGATGGCTGAAGAAATGATTCCCGCTGTTAATTCCTCATTGGAAAATATATCATGGACATTTAATTCATATGAGAGGAAATAACCTCCAAAGAAAAACAAAAGGCTTAATCCCGTTGTAATGGAACTGGCAATTGCCAATGCGCCCTTTTTAATCTCCGGAGCCATGGCGCCTTCCACTTCCATGGAAGCAAATACATCCAAACTGATTCCTATGATAATAAAAATACTAATCCAAATATTCATAACTACTCCTCTATCATCTCAATCATGTCTACGATGGAATGTACCATTAGGAACACAAATACGTTAACAACATCTTCAATGGGAACCTGCATACCGTCTTCCACCCATTCCACGATGGCGTAGCATACAGTGCTGGCGAAAAAGTCGGCGGTGCGCTTTGAGGTAAGCCATGGGTAGACAATCTTTTTTTGAATGCGTTCCCCGTCCAAACGGCTTAAAATCAAATTCGTCACCTTCTGAACTAAAATCTCTTTAAAGGAATTCTGACCTTCCAGTTTTACGGCTTTGATGTAAAACTCTTTTTCCTTTTCCATCTTTTTTAAGGCATCGGTCACCGCTTCCTTTAACTGGCCTCTGTCAATCTGAGGCACCATGGGATCGATTAATTCCTTTTCCACAATCCATTCCAAAAGCTCGTACTTATCCTGGAAGTGATTATAAAAAGTAGGCCGGATGACGCCGGCCTTATCCGTAATTTCTTTAATTGTAATTTTTTCAATAGCCTTTGTAGTCGCAAGTTCCTTAAAGCTTTCGGCCAGCAAAGTGTCAATGGCGTTTTTACTCTGTACTGACATTTCTTCTCCTAAACCATTAACTTCACGATTGTAAGATTCCAAGCATTTCGATCGGAGGTCAAATCAATGATTCGTCCGCTGCTTAGCAGTTTCACCGTAGGACGAAGGGAGTATCCCTTATGATTTTCAACCACCAATGCAAACTCCCCGTTGGATAGTTCCACTTCACATCCCACAGGATATACGCAAAGTTCCCATACCATGGTCTTTACCACATCCGGATCGAATTCCATTCCGCTTCGGCCCATGATATACTCCATCACTTCCGACGGCAAATAAGGATCGTGATACGCACGCTTGGAAGTCATGGCATCATATACATCCGCCGCTTTTAAAATACGGGAAATGATACCGGTTTCTTTTCCGCTTTTTCGGCAGGGATAACCGCCGCCGTCGTACCACTCATGATGCTCGTAGACACCCATCAAAACATCTCGCGGAAGATCATAGTGTTCCGCTAAGAATTCATAACCTTCTCTTGGGTGATCCATCATTCGGATACGCTCATCCTCATTTAATCGTCTCGGTGCGTTTAAGATGTCCGCATCGATAAATATTTTTCCGATATCATGCAAAAATCCGGCAGTAACCGCATGCTGTAACGCTGTCTCGGAAAGACCCAGTTTTGCACCGATAACTCCGGCTAATATTCCAACATTTACCGAATGGTAGTACGTATAGTTATCATAGGTACGTACTTCCATCATGTTATATACCACGTCTCGATTGCTTAATACATCATCCACAATCTTTGTGACGTTTTCCAAAATATCGTCTTTTTTTGTTTTGCCGGTATCTCCGGTTTCCTCCACCTGACCAAACAAATCGAAAATCAACTGCAGTGATGCCTTCTTTACTTCGGGGGCAATCACTTCCTTGATTTCCACATCCTTAGAAATCTCATCATCAATGTAAAGTCCGTCTACTTCCAGGAAGCTGATATAGGAAATATTTTCTTTTGTAAGTTTGGTGTGCTTTTTTAAAAGCATCTGACCGTTGGCATCCTGAAGTTCCTGCCCTAAAAGCATTCCTTCTTTCAGCTGATTAATTGGAAGATATCTCATTTCCTTTATTCCTATTCATTCAATTCCACATCGACGTAATAGCCCTTTTCAGTTTTTTCAACCTTTACGACTTTTCCTTCCTTCGATGCGATTCTTTCCAATGTCGTATAATTCGCCGACATGGCGTAGGCATGACCCAACATATAATAATAAGAGTTCGGCAATTCGTACTCTTTAATAGGAAGCACATCGCCCTCATTTAAGAGACCGGTGCGCTCCATTTTAAATCGCTCTATTCTCATGTTAATTCCTTAAAAGAAATCGTCTACGTCTTCTTCCTTTGTTACAACGGAATCCACTACTCGTTCCGCCACATTTACGTGACGAACCATTACCATGGAGGAAACACCGTCATAGATTAAGAAAAGTCCCAGCAAACGCATGGCGGTTTTTAAAATCGCAAAAGCCATGCAAATGCAGATGATACCGAATACGATTGTAACTACGCTTCCTACAATCATCCATCCCCATTTGGTGGCATCCACGTTCTTTGCCGCAAAGGAAAGACGAAGTTCCTGTACACCACTGGCTACCAAAACCACACCGATAACAATAGGGATAATGGAAGCGGCGCTGGTAGGATGAACCAAAATCCAAACGCCCAAAATCAAAACGACAAATCCCACCAACATACCGGTGAATTTATTTTCCTGATTAATGAGTTTACTGATGACATAAATGCCGCCGATTGCAATAAGTATAATTCCCACCGCTACGGCGATGAAATTCGTTACCGCTTCCGGCCAAATCAAAAAGATAAAACCTAAAATCACACAAGCCAACGCAGTGGCTGTGATATGTAAACGAATCGCTTTTAATTTTTCGATGAAATTATCTACCATAAACACTTCTCCTTCAATCGAGATTCGTACCTAGTGGTACAACTTATATAATAAATCAAACAGTTGATTTTTTCAATGTTCCCAAGGGAATGTGAAGCATCGGATATTGGTCCACATTTGGGAAATTCGTTTGTTTGCATCCTTATCATAATAGCTCATTACAGCACAGCGTTTGATTACATCCTCCGTAGGATACTGAGCCAAAAGCTGACGATGAAGCTGCTCCTTTGGTACATAGATTACCGTCTCATCTCCAAAGAAATAGGACAAGTCATATGGCACACCCTCTTCATCCTCATAACAGTATTTTACGTACTCTAAAATATCCTCGGATTCTCCGCCGGAAATGGCTGAGGTATAACCGATGTAGTTCATATTTCGAATTACGTTATCCGGTCGGGAAATAAAATTAATAAAGGCTTCCGCAGCCTGCTGCTTTTCTTTATTTCCGCGGATTCCGTCTTTTAACATGCAAAATCCGTCAAACCAAAGATTGGATGCTTCCTCCGGAATAAAAAAGTCCAGTTCAAAGTCATCTTCTTCTGCCTGGTCCATGGTATATACCGCATCTCCGGACCACTGCATATTTGCTACGACCTTTCCGCTGACCATATCCGCTTTACCGCTGTCGGTTTCCAAGGAATAGGAATTCTCTCTCATTTTGGAAAGAATCTTTTCCACCTGATTTACGGTTTCTTCATCCGTAGCATTTAAGGCTTTGCTTAACTCATCCCCGTAATTTGGATCGTTTAAAAAGTCTTTACTTTGGAACTTTTCTTCATTTAAAACGCAAAGGGCAACGATATAAGAATCGCGAATGGAATCCTTCATGGTCACCTGTTTATTATACTTCGGTGACAAAAGGATGCTCCAATGATGCAAATCCTCTTCGTCTACTTTCTCGGGATTGTAAACCACACCCATGCTGCCCCACATGTAGCCGGCACCGTAATCCATCATTCTTTTATCATCAATGGTTAGGTTCTCAAACACATCCCGAATATAGGGAGACAATCCTTTGATATAGTAATTGTTCTCGTCCGACTCATCAAAAAACGCATCCGAAAAAGGCTGTACCTTATCCTCGTTCATCATTTTTAAGATCATATATTCGGAGGGACAAACCAAATCGAATTTACTTCCCAAGGTCAACTGGTTATATAAGTCCTCGTTGGTTCCGTAGGTGGAATACTCCACGTGAATCTTTTTCCCGTAGGTCTCATAGTACCAGTCCTCAAACGCGTCCACCATGGCCTTATCGGAATCAACAACGGTACCGTTTGAAAGTTCCACGGGCTCATCCCAATCGCCTTCGTCAATATACTCTTCACAGTTTGCCACACGAAGAACCAATTCATCCGATGTTTTCTCTTTGCATCCGCCCAAAATAAAACAGCTGCCAAGCAAAAGAATTGATATGTGAATCCATTTTAATCTATGTTTCATTATTCCAAATTTTCCTTCACATTTTTCATGCTTCTAAAATAGCCGACAATAACAATACATACCACCAAGGCAAAAATCACGGTGGAAAGTGCCCACAGTGCCGTCTTTATCTCTGTCTGCGAACCTTTGGTGGCATTTACCACGTAGGTAGAAATAGTATCAAAGGCCGCCGGCTTCGTATAAGTCGTGATAAAGTAATCATCCACGGACAAAGTTACGCTGGTAAAGAATCCGGAAATGATTCCCGGAACAAGTTCCTTTAATACCACCTTTCGAAGTGCCATCCATGGGGTGCATCCCAAATCAAGGGCCGCCTCGTAAAGATGGGGATCCATGGCATAAAGTCTCGGCTTTATGGATAAATACACAAAAGGTGTACAAAGCACACACTGTCCGATTATAAGCGGAATAAAGGAATCCTTCGGAATTCTAAAAAATACAATGAGCAAAATACATACGGAAAAACCGGTTACCACATCCGCATTTACAACCGGAATTCGGTTAAAGAATTCTAACGCTGTCTTTGTCTTTTTTCCGCCGTAGTAAACACCGAGGGCTCCGCAGGTTCCCAACACTACAGAAAGAAGGGATACGATAAGCGCCAATAAAACGGTGCCCATGATCATGCTCTGCAATTCTTCCGTGGTAACGAGAGTCACATAATTCTGGAAAGAAAATCCGCGGATTTTTCCGATCATGGTAGACTTTGTAAAACTGTACACCGCCAAAATCAAAATCGGGGAATACATAAACAAAAGCACCAATGCTAACCAAATACGAGAAACTGTTTTTTTCATGACAAAACACCTCCCCGTCCTTTTTTCTCTTCCATCTCATCCGCATCAAAAAGATTTAAGAATGCGATTAAGGTTAAAAGTACGGCGGAAATCATAGCGCCGTTGTGCCAGTCGTAGGCACTGAAGTAGCTTCCGATCAAGCTTCCCATGATGTAGGTGGAGTTGTACATCAAATCCAAAACCACGTAATTTGTCATGGCCGGCAAAAATACCATGGTAATACCGCTTAAGATACCGGGCTTACTTAAAGGAAGCATTATACGAAGCAGGGTAGCGGTTTTATTTGCGCCTAAATCTGCCGCAGCCTCCCACATAGAAGCATCAATCTTTGTGATGGAGTTATAAATCGGCAAAATCATAAAGGGCAAAAAGTCATAGCTCATGCCGAGAATGGTATTTAAAAACGGAAAATACGCAAGGTTACCCTCCACTGCGGATAGAATCTCCTTTAACGCCGTAAGACGAAGCACGGAGTTAATCCACATGGGAGTGATAAATGCCATAAGTATCAATTTCGGATTTTTCACATATCCACGAGCCAAAATATAGGCCGTAGGATATGCCAAAAGAAGACAAAATGAAGTGGTAAGCACTCCCACCACCAAACTGTAAAACAGTGTGGCCCAGGTCTTTTTGTTTCGGAAAAAGTCTAGGAAATTTTCAAAGGTGGGCTGTCCGTTTCCGTTGGTAAAGGCATAGTACAAAACGATGATTAAAGGAAGCACCACAAATAAAATCATAAAAATTCCATAGGGAATCGCAAGTTTTCGTCCCGGAAATTTCACCTTATGCGTCCTCCTTCTTCCTGCTGTATTCAATACGGTTTTCAGGAACCACGATAGAGACAAAGTCTCCCGTATTCCATAAATACTCGTCATTTACAAAGTAGTTTAATCCCTCTTCCGTGGTTACGGTGTAACTGTAGTGGTCACCCTTATAGATAATGGAAACAATATTTCCGGCAATCTGACCCTCTTTTGCATCGTCGGAAAGTTTCGCATCGGAACGAGAGAAGTATGCATCGTAAAGCACGCCCTCTTTTTCCACCACAAAGTGGTTCTTATGGGTGTCGTAAAGCATAACGTGAATATCCTCCGGAGATACATCCACACCGATGGTATCTCCCACGTTTAAAGAGCGCTTATCATACACGACAATTTCGTTCTTTCCGCTTTGAAGGGTAATCTCATAGTAGGTACCCTTAAATACGCAGGAAATCACTTCGCCGGAAATCTTTCCATCCTCCGGTTTGCACCAAACAAATCCCTCCGGACGAATTACCACTTCCACTTCGGTTCCCTTCGGATAATCCTCTTCGCAGGTAAAGGAAGTTCCCAAGAATTCCACCTGGCGATATCCGCTCATCTTTCCGTGGAAAATGTTACTTTCTCCGATAAAGTCGGCCACAAAAGCATTACTGGGGATTCGGTAAATATCCTCCGGGCGTCCCACCTGTTGAATATCTCCCTGAGAAAGAACAACAATACGATCGGACATGGTAAGAGCCTCTTCCTGATCGTGAGTAACAAAGATAAAGGTAATACCAAGTTCCTCATGCATGTTTTTCAGTTCCAACTGCATCTCTCGACGCATCTTATAATCAAGAGCTCCCAAAGGCTCGTCCAAAAGAAGAATCTCCGGCTCGTTTACGATGGCACGGGCAATGGCGATACGCTGCTGCTGTCCACCGGATAAGGTTTGGACTTTACGTTTTTCAAAGCCCTCCAAATCTACGATTTCAAGAGCCTTTTTTACCTTTTCTTCCACAGCCTTTTTGTCCATCTTCTTTAAGGTCAAACCAAAGGCGATATTTTCATACACATTCATATGGGGAAAAAGAGCATACTTCTGGAATACCGTATTAATTGGTCTTTCATTTGGCGGAAGCTTTGCAATGTTTTCTCCGTGTAATAAAATCTCTCCGTCCGAAGGTGTTTCAAATCCTGCAATCATACGAAGAAGAGTGGTCTTTCCGCATCCGGATGGACCAAGTAATGTAACGAACTCTCCCTTCTTAATCTGCAGATTCAAATCACGGATAACATCCGTCACTCCGTCAAAGGATTTTCTGATGTGATTTAACTCAATAATGTTCTTATTTTCCAACGCTTTACCTCAATAAAAAAATGTATAATAAATCAACAGATTTATTATACATTTTTTCCTATAGAAATAAAGGTTTTTCTTAGGTTTTATTCTATTTTCTTCTCTCGGAAATATAGCGTAAGAATGCCTGTGCTTTTGCCAAGGTATCAAACACGGCAATGTAGCTGTACTCACCCTCGTGTTCCCAATCCAAAGGCGGTACTTCCCGATGCTCTTTTAGGGCCGAATTATACTTCTGTAAAATCTTTCGATTGGTATGTTCAAAGGCTCTGTTTCCGCGACGGAATGCATATACCGCATGCATAGGCTTTTTCGATTTGCCCGGTTTAGTTTCCTTACCGACAATCATATTTGCCCAGATTTCGTAAACATCTGAGGAATGAGCATAATTCATCATGTCGCAGGTAGGTCCGCCACTCGGGCATCCGCTGGTCTTTACGGCTACGAAATCATTTTTCTTTCCAAGATTCTTCTTTGCTTTTTCCAAACGAATGAATTCAAAGTGAACAAAGCGGCCTTTCAAATCAAAGGCTTTCGCGGTCTTTGCTCCGATTTCCTTTAATTCCTCGGGAATGTCCGGATATACAAAAAAAGAAAACTCATTTTTACTCATTACCGTATCAAGTACGGAAGGATAACGGGTGGTGGATTCAAAGAGTGCATTTCCCTTCTCGTCGATAATTGCATCGTAGGAATACACATCTCCGTCTAAGTACTCTTCCATAATAAACTCCCCTGCCGGGCGAGTCTTATAGAACTTTTCCAATTCATCATCGTTATTTAACTTCCAGGTGTCTGTAATATCGGAAGTAAAATCTGCGGTAACGATCACCGGATACCCCACTTCCTTTGCAAACTTCTTTCCTGCCGCCGCAGTCGAAACCATATGGTATCTGGCAGTTGGAATGGATGATTTTGCAAAGACTTCCTTCATTAAGGATTTCTTCTTTAAATGATCGATAACGGTTTGCTTTGTAAAGCCTGTATGGATATTAAAATCCACACGAAGGCGTGCGTCCTGAGAAAGCCAAAACTCATTGTTTGACTCAATCCAATCGATTTTTCCGTATTTAAAGGTAAAAAATCCCACCGCACGAATCATCTGATCGTAGTCTTCCAAAGAATCGACTTTATAATACTCCGTCATGGCAAAGCGCAATCCTTCGCTTAGGGTCTCGTAAGGTGCATCGCCGATTCCCAAAACGTTTACGCCATTTGCCAAGAGTTTTTCGCAAAAATGGTAATAATTTCCCGGAAAATTGGGAGAAATAAAAATAAAATTCATACTAAAGTCCCCTTCCTTATTGAATTTCATAAAATATTTTATCAGTTTTCTTTAAAAAAACAAAAAAATTTTCAAAAAACTGTTAAGATTTATCAAACACCTTCCGATGTAGTAAATAGAAAACTATACTTATATGCATACATAAGTGCTTATAGTAGTGGTTGTAAACGGATTTACACAAATAAAACAAGGAGGTTTTACTATGACATCAAACATTTATGGAATGAGTGCTTATCAGCAGGCAGTCCAGTCTTATAAAACATCCGACGTGAAAAAAACGGAGGAGAAGACGACTGCATCCCCTTCGTCTGTAAAAGACGAAATCAAACC